>Ga0207937_1000055_pt1 | contig 34251 bp, 41 predicted proteins | sample LakMenEpi04Sep11_FD_150668 | JGI IMG/M metagenome (GOLD analysis project Ga0207937, IMG submission 150668) | Freshwater microbial communities from Lake Mendota, WI - 04SEP2011 deep hole epilimnion (SPAdes) | ecosystem: Environmental > Aquatic > Freshwater > Lentic | place: Lake Mendota, Madison...
ACCACTATTCAATACAGGGGCTGTTACTACTATGAATAGTATGTTTAATAATTGTACTTCTCTTGTAACTGTACCGTTATTAATTTCAGGAGCAGGTACAGACGTTTTTAAATTTAATGGTATATTTAGTGCCTGTCTAAACCTTACAAGAGCAGCATTAAATGGCTCAGAATTTTCAATAAGTTATAGTGGTTGTAAATTATCAAAAGAAGAATTAGAATCTATATTCAATTATCTAGACACAATAGGTGCTGCTTCTCAAACAATAACTGTAACAAACAATTGGGGAGCGCCGACACCTGTAACTCTTACAGGAACTACAACAGCTGGAAGCACAACAATAACAATGGCAGACACCACTGGTATTGCTGTGGGTATGCAAATTACAGGAACAGGATCACCACTTACAACAGCAAGAGCTGTGACATTTACCGATGCAGGTGATTTAGTCAACCTTGCAAGTCATGGATTAAGTAATGGAGATGAAGTTTCTTTTGCAACTAGAGTAACAACGACTGGTATTATTATTAACAGAATCTACTATGTAGTCAATGCTACAGCTGGAACATTTCAAGTAGCGGCAACTCTAGGTGGTCCAGCACTAGCATTAACGACAAACGGTTCTGGAACCTTACGCTATCGTACACAGGTTGTATCAATTAACCCCAACGTAAGCATCACAGTATCACGACAAATGGCTGCGGGGGGTGCAAATAGTTTAACATTTAGACAATTAAGAACAGGCACAGCCTTCCTCAAAGGGTGGCTTGTAACAGGATAATTTTATGACAGCAGGATTCTATAAAAAACAAGAAGACGAACAAATATTGTATGCCCCAAATTGGGTTGAAGGCTTAGATATTTCATTAGTAGCACAAAATAAAGATCAATATGACTATCCAGTAGATGGATGGTATTGGTTTGATAGTGAAGAGGAGGCAACTGAATATTATTCTATTGTAACTTGACCTCTTCAAACTCTTCTTTTGAGAGATGTAGTTTTGCAGAGTTTGCTTTAAAAAACACCTTGTCACCTTCGGTTCGATAGACCACAATATAGTCGACAATTCCGACATTCATGCTGCGGAGTAGATCCTTAAATTCACTTTTAATATAGACTTTTTCATTTAATTTCATATAGATATATATTTATGTTTACAGGTGACGTAAACTATGATAAAATGTTAAAATATGAAAAAAAGTGCTAAAATAATTGGATGCGGGTTATCTGGAATTACTGCTGCGGTGCTCCTAAAAGAAAAAGGATACGCCGTAGAGATTTTTGAGACTCGACCTCATATCGGTGGCAATTGCGCTGATGCCTATATTTGCAATACGCTTGTACATCAGTATGGCCCTCATATTTTTCATACCGACGATGAAGAGGTCTATGAGTTTCTTAGTCGTTATACCGAATGGACTCCGTTTGCGCTGCGCCCAAAGGGAGACACCCGACTTGGCCGCATAAGTTTGCCGTACAGCAAGAAAACAGTATCTGAACTTGGTCGTGAGCTGTCTCAAGAAGAGATTGTAGAATATATCTTTAAGGAGTATAGCGAAAAGCAATGGGGAGTGCCATTCGACGAGATTCCTAAGACTATTACAAATCGTATTCCAAAGACTGCAGAATGCGAAGATCCAACCTGGTTTGAAGGTCAAAAGTATCAATGCATTCCAAAAGATGGTTACTCTGCAATGTTTACAAAGATGTTAGAAGGCATTATTGTGCATTTAAATTGCGGAGAAGATGATTGGGCGTACAAGCGGGAGGCAGGTGATTTGATTGTCTATACCGGCAAGATTGACAGTTATTTTGGCACGATATATGGACGTCTGCCATATCGTTCACTTGAGTTTAAACATCATGTGTTGTGTGAAAAGCAAGACACATTTATTGTAAACCAAAACAATAGCACAACCGACTATACGCGAATCTATGATCACAGTTATTTTATGCCAGATCATGTCGGTCCAACAGTAGTCACCACTGAACACCCGAAAGAATGTGGGCCGGGGGACATTCCGTTTTATCCTATTCCTTGGGGTGAAGGACAGGAAACATATCGACTCTATGAATCACTAGCAAAGGCAGAAAAGGGAGTGATTTTTGTTGGTCGACTTGCAACCTATAAATACCTAGACATGTGGATGGCAATTAAACACGTCATGTTAAAGTTAAAGGATCTATGAAACTAGCATTATGCATACGTGGGCACGTTCGGGATGGACTGTTTACCCGAGGTTTAACTCAATATATAGACCAGTTAACTGCTAAGGGTCATGACGTTCAGCTATATTTGCATACATGGAAGGAGTCAGAGGCAAAATCTAGTTATCGAGTACTCGATCGAAAATATGTGTTTAAGGTAAGTGAAGAGTTGTTGCAGAATTATTTTAAGGACTATACTGTTCAAAAAATAATCATTGATGATGACTCAAAAATAAAAATATACGGGAAAAAAACAGGGCATGTAAGTGCGAGCACATGTCCATTATTAGCATGGAAACGTATGTGGGTTGGTCAGCATAAAATACTATCACATGTCTATGAATGTCAGGAAAAGTATGATGTAGTCATTAATACTCGCTTTGATATGTTTACTACACCAGTATGCTATACACCTCCTTCAACCCTGAATAGTTTAATTTTACAAAAAGACAATATAGCATTTAAATATCCAACATACACTAAAAATGTAGTTGGTGTTGATAATTTTTATATTGGAAAAATTGAAACGATGTATAAATTAGTCTCTGACTTTTATGTTTCTTTAGATGATATTTTAAAGGCATATCCAATGATTAAACACCAAGAAGAAATAGTATATCGTTATGCAGTGGACAACAACCTATTATGAAACTAGCATTTTGTATTCGTGGACACCTAAGAGGCGGGTTACAAGACACGCGCTTAAATGACTATATAAATCTGTTAAAACAAAACGGTCACACGGTTGATCTTTTTCTTCATACATGGAGTGAGTCAGAGGCAAAAAGCTCATACCGAAAACTAGACTATAGCAGTATTTTTACAGTAGAAAAAACTCATCTATCCGATTATTTCTATAATCAAACTATAAAACGTGTGTGTATTGAAGATGACTCACATTTAAAATTACACGGCAACTTAGAAGGTGTCATTCCTGGCAGTCCTTGTCCAATATTGGCATGGAAACGTATGTGGGCCGGAAAGTTTAAACTGGTGTCTCACCTGTATCATAATCATACCTATGATTATGATCTTGTAGTTAATACACGTTACGATAAATTTACTACGCAAGTGTGCTATACACCAACTAAAAATCTCTTGAAAATGACAACAGCCGGAAATGGATTGAGTTTAAAATATCCTCAATATTATAGACAATTTAAGGGCATAGATAACTACTATGCAGGAGACATAAAAAGTATGTATGACATAACTTCAGCGTTTCATTATTCTTTAGATGATATTGTTAAAAAATATAAGGTAAGAGCCCTCCAGGAAGAACTCTTTTATAAATATGCAGTTGATCATGCCTTGACCCGTTAAAACAATGTTTTTTATAAATACATTTAGATTGATAGTCATATTGTGATGTTTCACACTTTAAAAGTATAGTTATAAATGGAACCAGAAAGATCGATGCTAAAAGAGTTTCTAGAGGGTGGTTGGATAATCCCTCTCGTTGGAGCGGCGGGGATGCTTGCCCGACTCATGACAGCACAAAAACAATATACAATTCTCGAGCAACTTAAAAATATTGTATCTGCCGCCCTTGCTGCAGCAATAGCATGGTTTATATTGGAACAGACTGATATTCCTAGTCTGTACAAGGCGATTACCTATGGCATCATAGGTGTTGTCTCTCCAGAAATTATTAATGGAATTATTAAACTGGCAAAACACTTTGAGCGCTCACCAGAAAAATATATTAAAAAACCATGAAAACTGTAATATGGTTAGCACTAGCACTTATTGCTATTATACAAATAATATCATTTAATGCTGTCATTAATCCAAATGAAGTAATTTCTCACTATGTTGTATTGATTGCGCTTGGTCTTTCATTATACACCGGAATCTCTATAAGAGAATAATATAAATAAGACTATGAGTACTAACGTCTACGAAAAGGGTTTAATACACCAAAACACATCTGCTGTTGCATATGAAGCACTGACTTTTACAGATGGCTTTTACACACCAACTGTTGGCAAAGTATTTGCTGGTTTATATATTGCGCCTGGTACTGCTAATGGAACCATTGAAATTGAAGGAGTAAATGGCCAGACACGTGTACTTACATTGAGTCCAGGAGTATGGCCTCTTGGTGGTCAGCGTATAGTCCAAAGCGGAACCGCTATATCTGCAGCTGCAGTAACAGTATTATTCTAATTTTATGTTAGGTCTAGGTTTAAGCCTGTCTTATTTTAGAGGAAGTGTTGAATTAGATATTGTCGGTTTTGCTTATCCAAATGAAACATTAACCGCGCCATCTGGTTCATCTTATTTATGGACAGTAAATGGCACATCGAGAGGCACAACCCAAACCTTTGTCCCGACTGTCAATGATATTGGGGAAGTTGTCACCTGTTTAGTTGGTGGTACTACAACATACACAACCACAGTTTGGCATCCACGAGACATACCAAGTGTAAAAGCTTTTTGGTGGGCTGCTAGAAATGCTTATAACTTGATTGGTAATGATTTTACTGATGCGAATAGAACTATCGAGCTTTCTGGGTTTCCCGCTTTTGAGGCTGGTTATAGTGGTATAAATCCAAATCAAACACTCGTTCGCCAAGATTTACGAAATGGAAAGAATTTTTATATATTTGGCTTTATAAATGAGGGTAGATATTCCATTGAAGTTTTTTGGGATAGCACAAATTCAAGATGGACTCTTTATTATCAAGCGGAAAGTGATGATTCAGGATATAATTGGGATAGTGTGGAAAAATATGCTATTGGAGATACAACTTACCCGTGGCAAGCGACTTGGGCAGATGGTACTGTAACAGGTACAGCAACAACACTTAATACATTAGCAACAGATGGTCAAACAGTGCCAGCTTGGGACGATATAATTTCAAATCAAAGAGCCACTGCCTCTTCAGCAAATATTGCACTCAAAGAAGATACTGACTTGGGAACACCATCTCTCAAATTTGATAGTACAGATTTTACAGATTTTTATACAGTACCAATCTCCGCAAGAAACATATATAATGCCAAAAGATGGGGTTATATTTTTGCTGGTGCTAAAGACTCCAATCCAACTGGAGGAGACGCATCTCACTCAATAGTTTCAATCAATAGAACTTCAACAACTACTAAAATAGGATTAAGAACAAGATCAAACACTTCAAATCTTTTTACAGCTCTAACCAGACCTAATACACTTTTTGTTAGTGACTTAGTGGTTAATGGATCAAATAATAATAGCAACTATAATGTTTTAGTTAACGAGTGTTTGTGGTCCGATGGTAGAATGGCGTTAAGAATCAATGGTAGTGAAGATGCATTTCGGGATGATTTTGGCTCTACATTAAGCGATAGTGGTTCAGTTGCTTCTTATATTGGCGCAACCACAAGTTCATCTATTAATTTTAACGGAGATATAACCGCAATCATCTTAGCATCAAATACAGGAGAAACTGATGTTATGTCAGAGGTTGATCGCAATCACCTTGAAAGATTTATTGGTTTGCTTGGAGGAATTAATATACCATTAATTAGCAATGTTACTCTTGGCAGTGACAATCCAGCAAATGCTGCTGAACCAGATGCTACAGCATGGGTGCTGATGGACGGACCATGGTACAACACTCCAGGAGATCCAAGTTCTGGGTTTATTGGCGGTCAAAGTTGGCGCAAAATGGCTCCAATTGGATATGCACCATATGGTAACGAAACGTATGTTTATGGAGATGAAGTTGTAAGATATGAAACTGGCGTTTGGCTCTATTTAAATTCTACTCTTGGAGAAATAGCCAGAGCTTATAGCTATGAAGGCCGTCCTTGGTTGGTAACAACATGGAATAATGGTTTCTCTGCCGCAAAGATTACTTCCTCATATGTGAAGACAACTAATTATCCAGCAGTTCCATAATAGTCTTATAAATAATATATTATGGCAAAACCAGCATCACGTCAAGAATTAGCAGACTATTGTTTAAGAGCACTTGGTGCGCCAGTGCTTGAAATTAATATTGACGAAGATCAGATTGAAGATCGTATTGATGAAGCGATTCAGTTTTATCAAGAATATCATAGTGACGCGGTCGTACGCACTTTCGTAAAACATCAGGTCACACAAGCAGACTATGACAACAACTATATTACTCTGCCTGATCAACTTATTAGTGTGCTTCGCGTCCTAAACTTGAGCAGCGGTGATGCTGCTGATATGTTTAGTGTTAAATATCAGATGTTTTTAAATGATCTTTATGGACTACGCAAACCCGACTCACTCATCAACTATGAGATGACAAAACAGTATATGAACTCGATTGAGCTTATACTTACGGGCTCAACTCAGCAGATTATATTTACTCGTCACATGAATCGCCTGAGCATTCAAGACGACTGGAAAACTTATGTAAATATTGGTCAGTATATTATAATTGAGGGCTATCAAACCATCAACCCAAATGATTTTACTGACGTATACAATGATATGCTTCTTAAAAAATATCTTACAGCATTGTTGAAACGTCAATGGTCAATAAATTTATTAAAATTTGATGGCATGCAACTTCCAGGTGGCGTTACAATCAATGGTAGAGCTATGTATGAAGATGCTCTTAATGATATTGAAAAGATTGAAACAGATTTTGATCTTAAGTATCAAATGCCCCCAGACTTTTTTCTTGGTTAATATAAATCTCCTAAAATTATAAATATAATCATGAAAAATGATTATAGAAAAATATGGGAAAGTCATTATGGCCCCATACCCAAAGATGAAAATGGTCGTAGTTATGAAATTCATCATATTGATGGCAATCATACAAATAATGACATAGAAAATTTAATGTGTATTAATATTGATGAACATTATCGTATACATTATGAACAGGGTGATTATGGTGCATGTCATTTAATCGCAAAAAGAATGACTAATGATCCCAAAGAACTTAGTCGCGTTATTAGTGAATTAAATAAAAAAAGAGTAGGCGATAAAAATCCATTTTTTGGTAAAAAGCATTCTAAAGAAACACGTGAGTTTATATCAAAAATTAATAGCGGAGAAAATCATCCATTTTATGGTAAAAAACGACCGGAATTTGCTAAAAAAGTATCTGCTGCACTTAAAGGAAAACCAAAATCTGAAGAACATAAAAAAGCATTAAGCGAAGCTAGAATGGGTAAAGCAACTAAATTAGTAAAATATACTATGTCTAAAGACGATGTCCAATTTGAAATTGTTAATTTAAAACAATATTGTCGTGATAATAATTTACCATATTATAAGATTAGAGTTGGTATTGAATATAATGGGTATAAACTAATTCTATAAATATAATTATGCCACGCAGTGTATATTTTAGTGAACGTTACAGACCTGAGCAAAATCTTCTTGAAGATTTGCTTATCGAGTCTATGAAAATTATGGGGCATGATGTCTTTTATATTCCTCGTAAGATTGTAAAGCAGGACTTTATCTTAAACGAAGATGTAATTTCAAGTTTTGATGCTTCATTTCTTATTGAAATGTTTGTTGAAAGTGTCGACGGCTTTGAAGGTGACGGCGACCTCATGACAAAATTTGGTCTTGAAACACGAGATCAATTGACACTTGTGTGCAGTCGTCGTCGATGGAACTCGCTTATAGGTCGTCATGGTTATACAAATGATAGCGTTCGGCCGCGTGAAGGTGATCTGATCTATGTACCATTCAGCTGTGGACTCTTCGAAATTAAATTTGTTGAAGACAAGAGTCCATTTTTCCAACTTGGAGGCAGTGGCGATACAAAGGGGGCTATACCTACGTTTAAACTTACATGTGAACTCTTCGAATACAGCGGTCAGGAAATTGATACTGGAGTGCCTGAAGTCGATCTTATACAAGTTGGACAGACCCAAAGTGCACGCGCCCTACTAGACTTTGATGGAGATGTGCATGATCTTGGTGAAACATTAGTCTTTACATTACCTTCTGGAATTACAGGTGAGGCAGAATTGCTTCAATATGAACATACAGAAGATGGAACAATCGCAAACTTTGGTACGCTGACATTTAATGATGGTGAGTTCCACTCATTAACAGTTGACACTACTATAGAAGGACAAACTACCGGCACAACTTCAACGATAACATCTCTTATAGGATTAGAGGATGGAGACGCCGCACTCTATAACAATGATGCCTTGACTCAAAATAGTTCATTTGAAGTAATAGGAAATGACTATATTGACTTTAGTGAAAGTAACCCATTTGGAGACCCGTCATAAGACATGTTAAATTCATCATACTATTATAATGGAAACCTAAAGAAAATTGTAGCAGTTTTTGGTACAATTTTCAACGATATTTCTATTGCTAAAAAAGTAAATGGTAAAATGACTGGTATACAACGTGTGCCTATATCATATGGCCCACACCAAAAGTTTTTAGCGCGTCTATCAAGCCAACAAAATGAAAAGTATGGTGATGTCGCGATTAAGTTGCCCCGTATGAGTTTTGAAATTACTTCAATAACATACGACTCGACAAGTAAATTAAATAAACTTAATAATAAATTGTATCTTGTTGAGGGAGACTCTGATAGCAAAACAAAAATATATCAAAGTATTCCATATAAAGTTAGCATTCAATTAAGTATACTTGCTCATCATCAAGATGATGCACTCCAAGTGTTTGAACAGATCGTTCCTTACTTTACGCCTGACTATACTGTAGCAGTAAAAGATCTTGAAGGACCTGGTTCAGTTACAGATGTGCCTATACTGCTAACAGCTACAAATTTACAGGACGACTATGAAGGTGACTTTGGAAACAGTCGTCGTACAATCATTTATACCCTTGATTTTGATATCAAGTTTAAGTTTATGGGCATACAGTCTGGCCCAGCGAAAATTATTAAAGTTGTTGACGTTGACCTCTATGACACGCCTATAACACCAGACGCATTACCAGTTGATGGTGTGCGTGTTGAACTAGGCAATCCAGAGACTGACACTCCAGAAAACTATACAGTAGTTACAACCTACGGATTTGATGAGGACCCATAATTATGAAAAAAGACAAAGATACCATACTGGCATCTCTTGAAAAAAACGTCTTACCGGTAAAACATGAAATTGCAGTCTCAACTGGATCTCCAGTTGGGCCATCACATGATGAAATTGTATTGCACGCCGAAGAAGATTATAAATTTGCACGAGAGCGTATTAAAAAACTTATTGATACAAGTGATGAGGCTATAAGCACAATGCATGCTCTTGCGAGTGATGCTGAGCATCCTCGCGCATTTGAAGTGCTTGCTGGCATGATAAAAACTGCAGCTGATATAAATGGACAATTGCTAGGATTACAAAAAGAGCGTAAAAAAATTATACAGGTTGAAGATAATCGTGGACAACCTGCTGCTCAAAGTACTACAAATAATGCTATATTTGTTGGTACCACTACAGAACTACAAAAGTTATTGCGTGGTGATGCTGATAGAGATGATTCAATTGATGTTTAATGACTACAATTCCATATTTTTATATAATAAATTAATTGAATTAAAACAACAATATGATTGTTGATCATCAAAAGACCAAAGAAAACGGATATCTTGGAAATCCCAATGTAAAGCGTGATGGTGTTAACATTAACTTTACAAAAGAGCAAATTGATGAATATATCAAGTGCAGTAAAGATCCTATACACTTTTGTGAAACCTATTTGAAAGTTATTCATTTAGATCGTGGCTTGGTACCATTTAAGTTATATGGATATCAAAGGGAAATATTTCAACATTACAATTCACATAGGTTTAATATAATATTAGCTTGCCGCCAAAGTGGCAAATCAATTTCAACATGTGGTTATTTGCTTTGGTATGCACTTTTTCATAGCGAAAAAACAATTGCGATCTTGGCTAACAAGGGAGCAACTGCGCGTGAAATGTTGTCTCGCATATGTCTAATGCTTGAAAATCTTCCATTTTGGTTGCAACCGGGGTGTAAAGCATTAAATAAAGGAAATATCGACTTTTCAAACAACTCACGAATTATTTGTGCAGCAACTTCAAGCTCAAGTATTCGTGGTATGAGTATATCACTTTTGTTTCTTGATGAATTTGCGTTTGTTGATAATGCTAGTGAATTCTACACTGGCGTATATCCTGTTATTTCTTCTGGTAAGGACACAAAGGTTATAATTACAAGCACGCCTAATGGAATAGGCAATATGTTCTATAAACTATGGGAAGGTGCAATACAGAGTGCAAATGAATTTAAGCCGTTTACAATTAAGTGGAATGATGTGCCTGGACGCGATGAAGAATGGAAACGTCAGACCATAGCAAACAGCAGTGAACTTCAATTTGCTCAAGAGTTTGAAGTAAACTTTATTGGCAGTAGTCAAACTCTCATAGGCTCTGACACATTACTTGGTTTGCAGTCGCATGAACCACTTCAAATGCAATATGGCATACGTTATTACGTTGAACCAGTCGAAGGCCATGACTATATAATAACTGCAGACGTCAGTAAAGGACGAGGCCAAGACTATAGCACATTTACTGTGTTTGATATATCAGGTGTTGATGGTGCTTTTAAACAGGTTTGTACCTATAGAGACAATCTCGTGTCTCCGCTTATGTTTCCAGAGTTTATTGTTCGTGCTGCAAAAACATACAATGATGCACTTGTAATAGTTGAAAACAACGATGCGGGACAAGTTGTTTGTAATGCAATCTATTATGACTATGAATATGACAATACTTTTGTGCAAAGCTCAGTAAAGAGCAGTGGCATTGGGGTGACTATGACAAAACGCGTAAAACGTATTGGTTGTAGCAACTTAAAAGACCTACTTGAAAGTGGCAAACTTCAACTTTGTGATGCCGACACAATAGTTGAACTCAGCAGTTTTGAACCAAAGGGAGACAGCTATGCCGCTCGTGGAAACACCCATGACGATATGGTTATGAATCTTGTGCTATTTGCATGGTTTGTAAGTACAGATGCGTTTGGTGGACTGAGTAACATTGAATTAAAATCTTTACTCTATAGTGAAAAAATACGAGAAATGGAAGAAGACCTGCCACCGTTTGGTATATTTGATACTCCGCAAACATCACAAACTCCAAGCATGGTTGACTATGAACGTCAAATATCGTCACTTCAGGAGTGGAATGCGCTGTAAAAGTGACTTTTTATAAATATCGATAGATTGAAATTTTCTTATTATGCAACTTAAACTTATAATTACAACACTGAAAGAAAGATAAAAATATATGGCAACCTTACAAAGCGTAGGAGTGCAAGTCACAGAAACAGACTTGACACCAGTAACACAACCAGTATCAGCATCAGTCGGAGCGTATGTCGGCCACTTTAATTGGGGCCCAGCAGACGAAGTTACTAATGTTGGTTCTGAAACGGCATTAGGAAAACTCTTTGGCACACCAAGTAAAAGTGATGATGTCAATGCAGCGTCATTCCTAACTGCAGAAAGTTTTCTTAAATATGGAAATTCATTGAGAGCAATTCGTACAGTTGATAGCGCTACAGCAAAAAATGCTGCTGCCGTTGTTGGTTATGAAGGCACATCTGAATTTGCCACATTAATTAAAAACAAAACACAATTTGATAATTTATCAACAAATGAATTACAAGCTCCATTGTACTCACGTTACCCTGGTGAACTTGGTAATTCATTAAGTGTACAAATTTTTCATAAAGACAACCAAGGGACTACTTCAGTAGAATCTAAAAAGTTCTTCACTAATTTAGCTGATACTACTCTTTGGGCAGAGGAAGTTGCCGAAACGCAACTAGCTTCAGACGAAATTCATATTGCAGTTTATGATGAAAAAGGATTAATTAGCGGAACAAAGGGTACAGTACTTGAAACCTGGCAAGGTCTTTCATTGCATCCAGATGCGCGCAATTCAAATGGTTCTAATAACTATTGGGCTGATGTAATTAACCTCGGTTCAGAATTTATCTATGTAACAGCTCCACTTGACGTCGCATCATTATCAACTGATACATATTCTTTGTCTGGAATTGGATTTTATTCCTTTGTTGGTGGTGCTAATGGAACAAGAGACATTGATAATGTAGTTAATTCTTTAAGCATACTAGAAGACACTGATAATATTGATGTTAATTTGATATTTGCTGAAGCATTTATTGGTGATAATGCAAATGAAATTAATGCAGCATTAATTTCTGTTGTTGAGAATCGCAAAGATTCTATTGCATTTTTATCAGCTCCACTTAACTTATACACACTATCAACAGATGATGCAAAATTAACTGCACTTAAAACTGCAAAGGACTCATTTTCATCTACAAGTAATACAGTTTTAAGTTACACAGTATTTGACAGTACTCCTGTATATGTGTACAATAAGTATGCTGATCGTTATGAGTGGGTTCCAGCATGCGGTCATATGGCAGGTCTCTGTGCATACACTGATGAAATCTCTGATCCATGGTTCTCACCAGCAGGATTTAATCGTGGTCAATTGCGTGGAGTCACTAAGTTGGCATACAATCCAAAAAGTATTGATCGTGATGATTTATACAACTCTAACATCAATCCAATTGTGAACGTTACTGGCCAAGGGATTATTCTCTATGGAGACAAAACCGGCCAAACGCGTCCAAGTGCATTTGATCGTATAAACGTGCGTCGTCTTTTCATCACAATACAACGTGTGTGTGCACAAGCTGCTAAATTCCAGTTGTTTGAATTAAACGATGAATTTACTCGTAATGCATTTATTAATACGATTGATCCATACTTACGAGACGTTCAAGGACGTCGTGGTATTACTGACTATAAGGTTGTATGTAATGAAACAAATAATACACCACAAGTAATTGATACCAATCGTTTCGTGGCTGACATCTATATCAAACCTGCTCGTTCAATTAATTATATTTCACTTAATTTTATTGCAACACGCACTGGTATATCATTCACTGAAATTGGAGCATAATAAAACGTATAAATACTAAATATATAGAAAAATACAATGAGTAATTTATCACAATTTAAAAATCAATTTTTAGGTGGAGCTCGTCCAAATCTATTTGAAGCAGAAATTTATTTTCCAAGCAATGTTGCCAGTGGTGCTACGGCATCATTAAAGTCACGTTTCTTAGTTAAGGCTGCACAACTTCCAAGTAGCGTCATTGCTCCTATTGAAGTACCATATCGTGGACGCAAATTAAAAGTTGCTGGAGATCGTACATTTGAACCATGGACAATCACGGTAATTAATGACAATAAAATGGAAATTCGCAATGCGTTTGAAAACTGGATGAATCTGATTAATCGTCATGCTTCAAACACAAGTGCATACACTGCTGCTCCACTTGCTTACTATAAAGACCTACACATCAAACAATTAACGCGTGAAAATGCAAACCCTACGAAAAAATATACATTCGTGGGCGCATTTCCAACAAATATAGGTGCAATTGAGCTTAATTACGAAACTAATGATACTGTAGAAGAATTTACAGTTGAATTAAACTATCAGTATTGGACTTCTGATAGTACTATTGGGTAATTAGTTTTTGCACTATAAATATATATTATGAAGCTATTTGGCTATGAAATATCAAAGGTAATCAATAAAAAAGATACCTCAGAACTTAATACAGTACCATCGTTTTCAGCTCCAATTGAAAACGATGGTACTTCTGTTATAACGTCATCGGCTACTGCCGGTTATTATGGACAGGTACTTGACATTGATGGCACTGCGCTGACAAACGAAAAAGATTTAATCTTAAAATGTCGTGCAGCAGCTACTCAACCAGAGTGCGACTCCGCAATATCTGACATTATAAATGCATCTATTGTTTCTGACTCTGACGGCGCTCCAATCAATCTAGTACTTGATAAACTAGAGCAACCAGAAAGTATAAAGAAAAAAATACTTGAAGAGTTTGACACAATAACAAAGTTGTTGTCGTTTAATTATAACGGTCAGGATATTTTTAGAAAGTGGTATATTGACGGTAAGTTATATTACCACATGATGATTGACCCAAAAAAGCCAAAAGAAGGCATAAAGGAGTTGAGAGCAATTGATCCGCTAAAGATCAAAAAGGTTAAAGAAATAACAAATAAGATAGATAAGAATACTGGAGTAAAAACTTCAGATGTCACGGCAGAATACTTCTTGTATTCAGATGACTTTAATAGCAACAGTGGTTTTAAGATTGATCCAAACAGCATAGTTTATGCGCCGTCTGGATTGCTTGACGAAAGCAATAAGTTTGCAGTTTCTTATTTACACAAGAGTGTAAAATTGGTAAACCAGTTGCGTATGATGGAAGATGCCCTCGTAATCTATCGTATATCTCGTGCACCAGAACGTCGTATCTTCTATATCGATATTGGTAACTTGCCAAAGGGTAAGGCTGAAGAGTATGTTCAAGGCATTATGGCAAAGTATCGTAACAAACTTGTTTATGATGCAAATACTGGCGAGATTCGTGATGATCGCAAGAGTATGAGTATGCTTGAAGATTTTTGGTTGCCTCGTCGTGAAGGTGGTCGTGGTACAGAAATTACTACACTCCCGGGCGGAGACAATCTCAGCCAGATTGAAGACGTAATTTTCTTTCAAAAGAAACTATATCGTTCATTAAATGTGCCAGTTAATCGACTTGAAAGTGAAACTGGATTTAATATTGGTCGCGCAAGCGAGATATCACGTGAAGAGGTCAAGTTTCAAAAGTTCATCAACCGGTTACGTAAAAAGTTTTCAATGCTCTTTATTGAAGCACTGCGAGTGCAGTTGTTATTAAAAGGAGTGTGTACAGCAGACGACTGGGAAACCATACGCGAAGGCATTTCGGTTGACTATATTGAAGACAACTATTTTTCGGAATTAAAAGACTTTGAGATTATGCGGGAACGTATAAACATGCTTGATACCATAAGCTCTCATATTGGCAAATACTATAGTGACAAGTGGGTGCGCAGCAATGTACTTAACCAGTCTGAAGCTGATATTGAGCGCATGAACACCGAGATCTCTGAAGAAAAACCTGAAGAAGAGCCAACAGATGCTGAAACGCCGCCTGAAGGTGAAGCGTCAGACGATCAGTTTGGCGAAGTTGAAATGTGAAAATATATAAATAGTTAAAGTATGGAAAAAACAAAAGAATTTATTGACAGCTTAATGAATGGTCAAAAAGAGACCTCAGATTCATTATTCTCTGGCATGATACATGATAAAGTTCGTACAGTATTAGATATCAAAAAGGTTGAACTATCAGCAAATATCTATAACGCTTCACAGCCACAAAGTGAAGTATAAACGTTAATTTTTATAAATAAATACACAACAGTCTAATGAAGTTAATCATTGAACATTCAGAAGATTTAAGATATATCTCAGAAGCTGCTGACAATGGTGAAAAGAAATTCATCATTGACGGTATTTTTATGCAAGCTGAGCAGGTGAATCGTAATCGCCGCATATATCCGAAAACAGTTTTAGAAAAAGCCGTACGTAAATACGTCTCGGAATATGTTAATAAAGGACGAGCTGTAGGTGAACTTAATCACCCAGAAGGTCCTACTATTAACCTTGATAAAGTTTCACATCGCATTACCGAACTGCAATGGAACGGCAATGATGTTGTTGGAAAGGCGCTTATACTTGACACACCGATGGGTAAAATTGTGAAAGGACTTTTAGAAGGTGGTTGTCAACTAGGCGTCTCTAGTCGTGGTATGGGAACCGTTGCGAGTAAAAACGGCCAAACATTTGTCAATGACGACTTTGTGTTGTCAACAGTTGATATTGTTCAAGACCCAAGTGCTCCATCTGCTTTTGTAAATGGAATAATGGAATCTGTAGAATGGATCTGGGACAATGGCTTGTTAAAGGCGCAACAGCTTGAAAAGTATGAGACAGAAATCAAAAAGGCCTCTTCTGCAAATCTTGCCGAAGCACAAACAAAAATCTGGACTGATTTCCTCTCCAAACTCTAAACAATAGAAAAAAGTAATATATGGAAAATACACAAATTGAAAACACAGAAGATGTCGTCATTGAAGACATCAACGAAGAAACATTACTTTCTCTTGACGAAACCTTAGAGCTTGATCAGGAACAAACTGAGATTGCAGAAGGCAAGTGTAAGAAAGAGGGAGAAGACATGGAAGATGAAGAAGAGTCTGATGAAGACGAAAAAGAGGATGAAGAAGAGTGTGAAGATGACGAAGAAGAAATGACTGAAGCTAAAAAGGTATCTGAAGAAGCTGAAGTAAGCTCTGATGAAGAGTTTACTGCATACGCTAAGGGTATTCTTAAGGCTGCTCACGGAGACAACTATGATGAAGCCAAGGCAATGGCCGCAATCGAAGGCATCCTTAAAAAGGCTGACGGCGATTATGGTTCAGCAATTGGTATGATCACCAGTGGGCTTGGCGAAGAAGAAATGGAAGACGAAAAAGAAGTTGAGATGAAAGAAGCAGAAGAAACTCAAAAGAACTTAACCGTTCGAATTAAAGTTGATCCATTAGATGATGTCGATCCTGATGATTTTGCAGACTATGTTAAAGCCAGAGCAAAAGAAGGTGTTAAAGCTGCAAATCCTGCAGGCGCAATTACTTTATCTGGTCCGTTTAACAAAGTTCGTAGTGCAGTTATTGCACATTACGACAATGCAGCTGAAGCTGAAAAATATCATCCAGAAATCAAGAAAAAGGACATGAAAGAAGAAACTGAAGAAGTTATCGAAGAAAACACAATCTCAATTGATACATCTGACATTACTCGTCTCGTTGAAAGTGAAACAGGATTGACTGAAGAGTTTAAAGAAAAAGCTACTACAATTTTTGAAGCTGCTGTTAAGAGCAAACTCAAAGAAACTGAAGAAACTCTTAAAGAAAGCTATGCAGTCGCTCTTATTGAAGAAGTAGAAACAATCAAAGAAGAACTCGTTGAAAAGATTGACAACTATCTTACCTATGCAGTTGAAAGCTGGGTAGAAGATAACAAGGTTGCAATCGAAGGCGGACTCCGTACACAAATTGCTGAAAACTTCATTCAATCACTCAAGACAGTATTTGTTGAAAACTATATTGAAGTGCCTGAGTCCAAGCAGGATTTGGTCGCTGAGATGGAAACTTCAATCGCTCAACTTCAAACTGAGTCTTCAGAATTGGAAAACACAGTGCTTGCCCTCAACGAAAAGGTTAATAGCCTTACTCGTGAAAAGGTAATCTCTGAGTCTACAACAGATCTTGCTGACACCCAAGTTGAAAAACTCAAGTCATTACTTGAAGATATCGAATGCACATCAGAAACATCATTTCGCAAGAAGGTAGCTACCATCAAGGAATTTTACCTTAATGGCGCTGCAGTCGAAGAAACAGAAACATTGGTTGAAGAAAATGCCAATGAATCTTCCTATATAACAACCGAAACAGTTATAGAAAATGAAACAATTGCAGAAGAAACAGTTTCGCCTGCAATGCAAAAATACTTGACCGCATTATCACGTCTGAACAAGGCAAATGAAGCCACTATTCCAGTACGTTGATAAAGGTTCCAACCCCAAACAACAACAACAACAAACAATAAAGAAAAAATACTATTATGTTTAATTCAGAAACACTAGAAAAAAAGTGGGCCCCAATTCTTGAGGCTCAAGACGCCCCTAAGTTCAAGGACAACTATCGTAAGTCAATTACTGCAGTTCTTCTCGAAAACCAAGAAAAAGCACTCAGAGAAGAAAATGCACAATCTGCATATCTTGCTGAAGGCAACTCAATCGGTGACGGCACCGGCGCAGTTAAGACCTGGGATCCAGTTCTTATCAGCCTTGTTCGTCGTGCGATGCCAAACATCGTTGCTTATGATATTGCTGGTGTTCAGCCAATGACCATGCCAACTGGCTTGATCTTCGCTATGCGCAGTCAATATCAAAATGCAGCCGGTGCAAATACTGCTGAAGCTCTCTTCAACAAGCCAGACACCGCATTCAGTGGTCAACCAGTTACTACTGCACAAGGTGAAGCTCTCACTGGCAATGGTGTAGATGGTAACTATGTTGATCCAGATCCATCCGTAGGCACAGTTCAAATTGGTCGTACTACTGGTGCAACTGGCACTGGCTTTGGTCAAATGGGATTCACTGTTGACAAGACAACCGTTACTGCTAAGACACGCGCTCTTAAGGCTGAATATTCAATGGAACTTGCTCAAGACCTTAAGGCTGTTCATGGCCTCGATGCAGAAGCAGAACTTGCAAACATCCTCAGCACTGAGATTCTTGCAGAAATCAACCGTGAAGTTATCGACACTGTTAATACAAAAGCACAAGTTGCTGGCATCAATGGTACTTTCGATCTTGACCAAGATGCTGACGGTCGTTGGGCTGTTGAAAAGTTCAAGTCACTTCTCTTCCAAATTGAAGTTGAAGCTAACGCAGTTGCTAAGGCAACACGTCGTGGTAAGGCAAACTTTGTACTTTGCAGCAGCAATGTTGCAAGTGCTCTTGCTGCAGCTGGTGTGCTTGACTATGCTCCAGCTCTTGCAACCAACCTCAATGTTGACGACACTGGCAATGTATTTGCTGGTATGGTAAATGGCCGTCTCAAGGTGTTCATCGACCCATTCGCATCCGAAGATTATGTAACTGTTGGTTATCGCGGTACAAACGCATACGACGCTGGTATGTTCTATTGCCCATACGTTCCACTCACAATGGTTCGTGCAGTTGATCCAGACACATTCCAACCAAAGATTGGCTTCAAGACACGTTATGGTCTCGTTGCTAACCCATTTGCTGGTAACCCAACAGCTAACGGCGGTACAGGTGCTAACGCAGCTAACCCATACTTCCGTAAGTTCACAGTAACTGGTATTGGTGGTTCTACTTACACTAACGCAGCATAATTTGTTGCAATAGGTAATAACCTTAAAATTAGAGGCTACCCTTTCGGGTAGCCTCTTTTTTGCATAAATAATAGTATGATAGATTCAAATTTATTAGCATTAACTGGGTTCAAACTATACATACATGCTGAAGACTTTAAGCACACTCAATATTTTGCTGTAAGTGCAAGTTTTCCTGCTGTGTCATTGCCAGAGGTTACAACTGGATTTCGAAACTTACAAGGGTTTGTTCCAGGCGATAAATTAGCATATGATCCATTAACCGTGCGCATTGCAATAGATGAAAGTTTAGAATCATATCGAGAGATTTTTAATTGGATCTATGCTAATACATCATCCAACACACTAATTAACCATGACATGACGTTACACTTTTTAACAAATCATAACAATATATCTCGCAGTGTACGTTTTGCAAATGCATTTCCTACAAATATAGGAGGGCTAGAGTTTAATGTACAACAAACCGAATCAGAATATGCCTATGTAGATGTTACTTTTCGTTATGATTATTTTGAATTTTTATAATGATATATAATATATTATGATGCAACTTGAAGATATACTTAAATTATGGGAAACTGACAGCGTTATTGATGAGATTAATTTAGATGAAACGAGCGTCAAAAGTGCTAGTCTACATTCAAAATATCTAGAACTCTATAGCATCGCAAAGTTAAATCTCAAAAAGAAAGAACTCTCTATGGCTCATTTGCGCAAAGACAAATGGCTCTACTATAATGGTAAGATGACTAAAAACGAAATGGATGCCAAAGGATGGCAGTATGATCCATTTTCTGGTATGACGAAACCGCTTAAAAGTGACATGGAATTGTTTTACTCTACTGACTCTGATATTATGAAACTTCAAGGACAAATAGAATATCAATCTACAATTGTTGAAGCTCTTAAAGATATTATGGACAATATAAAGTGGAGACATACCACAATTAAAAATATTATAGATCATAGACGATTTGTATCAGGAGCTTAATGGCGATACCAGTACATTAAAAATGTATTATTATAAATACTAATATGAATATACCATATACGTATTTAATTGGTTGGAAAAATTTAAACAAATATTATTATGGAGTTAGATATTCCTTCAATTGTCATCCATCTGATTTATTTGTCACATATTTTACTTCATCATCAGTCGTAAAATCATATATTGATATCTATGGCAATCCTGATATTATTCAAATACGTAAAACATTTAAAAATAAAGATGCAGCATGTAAATGGGAATCTAAAGTATTAAAAAGATTAAATGCAGTTAATCGTTTAGATTTTTTAAATAAAACAGATAGACCTGCACCCCCAATTATTACTAGTGAAATTATGTCTAATACACTAGTAACTTTAAAGGGAGATTTGCGATCACCTAAACAAAAAGCATCTGCCTTTGCGCATTCTATAAAAATGTCTGGTAGAAAATCTAAAAAATCAAAACAAATAACTATACTTGGAGAAACGTATGATTCAATAACATCCGCAATGAAACAATTAAATATTAGTTTTTCAGTTATAACATTTATAAGAAATAATGATATTAGTAATTTTTCAGATATTGAAAGTATTAAAGCTCATATATGGAATGAAAGGTCATTAAAACTCAAATTAAAAGTTCACTCTGAAGAAACTAAAGAAAAACTTAGATTAGCTAATATTGGTAAAATTGGAACTAGAATAGGATTAACTAATTCTCCAGAAACTAGAGAAAAAATAAGTAAAGCATTAACTGGAAAAAAATCTAATATTATCATATGTCCACATTGTAATAAAAATGGAGGAATAAATACTATGAAACGATGGCATTTTGATAACTGCAAATATAAAGATAATGTCTCATCTAAAGATACATAAGATTGACGAAACTTCATTGAGAATAGTCTCTAATGATTCTGGAATTCTTATGGAGCTTTCAGAACATTTTACTTTTTTTGCTGAAGGATATAAGTTTGTTCCATCGTATAGAAATAAATTATGGGATGGACGCATTAGATTATATAATACTAAAACATCAACACTACCATATGGTCTGTTGTTTGAAGTGTTAAAGTTTGCTGACTCTCATGGCTATAGTTATGAATTGCATCCTAGCATAACTGAACGAGATGTACCAACATCACAATCGCTGTTAGATTATGCAAATAGTTTACATATAACGAGTGGTGGAACGCAGATAACACCACGAGACTATCAACTTGAAGCATACGTGCATGCATGCACTGAAGGACGCAGTCTCGTAATATCTCCTACGGGTTCTGGAAAAAGTTTAATTATCTACTTATGTGTTCGTTGGTTTTTAGAACATTATGATCAAAAGATATTGATTGTAGTGCCTACAACATCACTCGTTCACCAAATGACAAAAGATTTTGAAGAGTATTCTAAATCTGATGATACATTTAATGTTGAAGATAGTGTATCTATGATAATGAGCGGATATGATAAAAATCCCCAAAAAAATAAAATTAAATTGACTATGGAAGATGGATCAATACAGTCGTATTTTCCAAATGATATAGTAAATACTAGTAATAGAGGTAAAATTAAAGCTGGTGATTTAACTTTAAAAGATGACATAGTATAAATATACCTATAACAACCTTTGTAGGTATGAATTACTTTTTAAATGAACTTAATAATCTTGCGATAAGCAATAAATATACAAAATGGTATAATGCCTTAATCAATCGCGCTATATCTAGGAATATATTAGATAATCCTATTGAAAACCACCATATATTTCCAGTTTCGTTTAATCGTGATTGGAAAAATAAAAATGATAACAAAGTAGTTCTTACGATTCGGGAACATTTTATTTGTCATTTACTTTTAACAAAGATGTTTTTTGGAGAAAATAGGTTAAAAATGGTTAGAGCGATGTTCTTTCTAAATCGCAGAAATAAATCTAAATCTTCAAGACAATATCTTGATTATAAATTGATTTGGATAGATCATATGCAGAAAAATAATCCATTATTTGATGATAATACCAAACAGAAAATTAGTAAGGCTTTAAGTGGGAGAACTAAAGAAACTCATGATTATATTAGAATCGCTAATATAAAAAAATCACAATATACTGCTGAGAATTCACAATGGCTACGAGATTCGCGAAATAAATTCAATGAAACTATTGCTAAGATGACAAAAGAAGAGCGGAAACAGAAATTTGGACATGAATGGTCTGATGAAGTTAGAAAAAAGTTTAGTTTAGAACGAACTGGTCAAACAAAGGAAAATTCAGATCGTGTTCGCAAAATGTCGAAAACTAAAATAAAAAATAATTCCTTATTAAGCGCTGAAGAACGTAAAGCCAAACATTCTACTACTACAGGAATGAAATGGTATCATAATGATGAATTACGAATTTCAAAGTTGATGTTTCCTATTATAGATAATAATGAATGGGTGTTAGGCAGAAAAAAATATGAAAATATCTAAAATTGATATCATTGAAACTCCATCGCCTGTTATTATTACTACATGGCAGAGCGCAATTACATTACAAAAATCCTGGTTTAAAAGCTATGGCATGGTCATAGGAGATGAAGCACATCTCTTCAAAGCAAAAAGTTTAAATACGATTATGTCTGCATGTGTTAATGCATGTTATCGCATAGGCACTACTGGCACCCTTGATGGCAGTCTTTGCAATGAACGAGTACTTGTTGGCAATTTTGGTCCAACTCATCGAGTAATTACAACAAAAGAGCTTATTGATAACGATACTCTTGCTGCATTAAAAATTAAATGTATTGTATGCAACCACAGTGATGAACTTAAAAAGGTAATCTCTAAAGCCGACTATCAAACTGAGATAGATGCAATTGTGACTCATGTTGGTCGAAACTCTTTTATAGCAAACCTTGCTCTTGACCAAAAGGGCAATACACTCATACTCTTTAATCTCGTTCAGAAACATGGCAAACCTCTTTTTGAACTTATAAGTAGTATTAATGGTGATTCTGATAGACATATATTCTATGTGTCTGGAGAAGTAGACGCAACAAACAGAGAACACATACGTGAATTAACTGAAACACAAAACAATGCAATTATTGTGGCGAGTGTTGGTACGTTTAGTACAGGAATCAATATCAAAAATCTGCACCAGATTATATTTGCTGCGCCAACAAAGAGTCAAATACGTGTATTGCAAAGCATTGGTCGAGGACTACGAAAATCTGATGATGGTCGACCAACAACAGTCTATGACATATCAGACAACTTCTCATGGAAAAAGAAAAAGAATTACACACTGCAACACGCAATAGAGCGTACCAAAATGTATGCAAAGGAAGGGTTTAACTATAAACTATATGAAATACCACTGCAATGATTGATGGCTTATATTCAAAAGTAAAAGATCTTGACATACGGGTCTTTACATTGTCGAGTGGTAAAGTTCTTATAGGAGAAGTTGTGCATGCCTATGAAGATGGCATACAGTTAAATTATCCACTAGAAATAAGAAAAGCACTTGTAAAGTCTGGAGTCTATACCCAAGTAATGCTACCACTTGTAGCTGGGAATGACAGTGAAAATTGTATTGTCTATGATCGTAGTATTGAAACAGAATCTGATACATCTGATGAGGTTAAACGTAAATATACAGAAGCACTTATATATCAGAGACTACTTCACTTGATGTCCAATTCTTCTAAAGAAACAGATGAGAATGAATTGGATGAATCAGAAGATTTAAATTATCCCATTCCTGAAATTGATCCACCAGAAGAATCACAGTCTGACGAAGAATTATGGAATATTTTCTTAGATCGTTGGAAGAATGTATGATGACTATCAAACAATCATAGATTATTATACACTCTTTTATAATCTATGTAAATAACAAAATTCACATAGATGTAAAAAAGTATTTACATTTGCAAAATATAGTATATAATGAAGCTATGAAAACTGAAAAGACAAAACGAAAATCACGCGGTGATGACTATGTCAACAATAAAGATTTCTCTACTGCTGTTGTTGAGTATGTAAGTGCAGTTACAGAGGATAAAGCAAGTGGTCGAGAACCTCGACAAATTACCAACTATATTGGTGAATGCTTTATGAAGATTGCAAACGGACTGTCACGCAGCCCAAACTTTATGAATTATAGTTATCGTGAAGACATGGTTATGGATGCAGTAGAAAATTGTATCAAGGCCATTATGAATTATGACATCAATAAGCCAACGCGCACTGGCAATCCAAATGCATTTTCATATTTTACACAAATTTCATGGTATGCGTTTTTACGTCGTATTGCAAAAGAAAAGAAGCAGGCTGATATCAAGCAACTACTAATCGAAAAAGGTGGCATTGGAAACTTTGCTGAGTTTGAAGACGATTCAGACTATGGTGAATCACTTGTTGAAAAGATGCGCCAGCGTAATGACGCTTTTTACAAAGAAAGTAACGAAGTTGCTGAGACAAGTGAAAAGCCACGCGCACAGAAAAAAGTCAAAGAAGAATCACAGAAGATTGGTGCTCTTGACAGTTTTATCTCATGAAAATAGCAATACTTACTGATACCCATACCGGTGTTAAAAATGGTAGCGACGTCTTTATAGATTACACTGAGCGGTTCTATTCTGAGGTCTTTTTTCCGGCCTGTCAGGCTCAGGGCATAACTCAGATACTTCATCTCGGTGATTACTTTGATCATCGTAAATATCTTAACTACAAAGTATTGGCACGTAACCGAGCCATGTTTCTTGACAAACTTGAAGAGTATGGCATGACCATGGATATTATTCCTGGCAATCATGACACATTTTTTAGAAATACAAATTCACTTTGTAGCCTTACTGAGTTATTGCAATATCATAGTAAGAATGTAAATGTGATTATGTCCCCTACGGTGCGAGACTATGATGGCCTCTCAGTTGCGTTGCTGCCATGGATTACGCCTGAAAATTATGCAGAGTCATGTGCCTTTATTGAAAAAGCGCACGCACCAATAATTGGAGCTCACTTGGAACTTGCTGGATTTGAGATGATGAAGGGCGCTCCAGCAGTCAGTCATGGCATGTCAGCAGATTTGTTCTCTCGGTATGAAATGGTTCTCTCTGGTCACTATCACACAAAGAGCAGCCGTGGCAACATTCATTATCTTGGTGTGCCATATGAGATTACTTGGGCAGACTGCAATGACCCCAAATATTTTCATATATTAGACACAAACACCCGTGAACTTTCAGAGATTCGCAACCCGCTTTCACTCTTTAAAAGATTGACCTATGACGACACCCTTGGTCCTGTCACCCTAGTTGAACCAAGTGAAGTCTCTGGAACATATATAAAGGTAGTTGTCACATCTAAAAAAGATCCATATGCTTTTGATAAGTATATTGACTCAATAAACACTGCAGAACCATTTGACTTAAAAATAGTTGAGTCATTTGTAGAATATTCTGCTGATAGTATCGATGATGAATCTATTGAAATATCTGACACCTCTTCTTTATTAAACAGTTATGTTGATGCTATTGAAACAGACCTTGATAAGACCCGCATAAAATCTAAACTACAAGAACTCTATCTTGAATCTCAATTAATTGACGGCATATGATTATCTTTACATCTTTGAGTTATCGTAATTTTTTAAGCGTTGGCGACAATGAAATTACGATGAACCTAAACAGCACTCGTTCAACGCTTATTGTTGGGCACAATGGTTCAGGCAAGTCACTCATGCTTGATGCACTGTCATTTGTACTTTTTGGTAAACCTCATCGTAACATCAACAAGCCACAACTTATCAATAGCATCAATGGCAAAAATTGTCTTGTGACTGTTGAGTTTAAATTAGGGCCATCACAATATAAGATTATTCGTGGTCTAAAGCCAAACATTTTTGAAATTTGGCAAAACGGAATACTCATAAATCAAGAGTCACATTCGCGTGACTATCAAAAGTTACTTGAGACAAATATCTTAAAGTTGAATCACAAGAGTTTTCACCAGGTTGTTGTGCTTGGTAGCAGCAACTTTATTCCATTTATGCAACTTAGCAGTCATCACCGTCGTGAGGTTATTGAAGACCTACTTGATATTGGGGTGTTTAGTAAAATGAACGCAGTGTTAAAGGAGAACACTGCAAAGCTTAAGGATAATTTAAAGGACACAGAAAACCAACTATTTACTACAAAGGAAAAGATAGAGTTGCAAAAGAAACATATGCTGCATTTGCAACAACTAAATGAGAGCAATGCTGCAAAATATCTTGATGAGATAGATGGTCTTAAAGCCAATGTGTCTGCTATGAATGCAGAAAATTTGACGCTAGGCGCAGAGTATAGCGATGCCTATGGCAAGACACAGAGTCAGTTGCAACGACATGAAAAAACAAAAGCTTCGTTGCTGTCATACGAGAGACAAATTAAAGATAACATCAAAAAGATAGTGTCTGACTCGCAGTTTTATGAAAATCATACTGAATGTCCAACATGCAATCAAAGCATTAGTGATGACATTCGTGAAAATAAAATCTCTCAATGCAGGCATAGCGCGCAAGAATTAAATTCTGGCTATGAGAAGCTCAAGGAATCATTGACGCAAACTGGTGATGCTGTTCAAGAAGCAACACTTGAGTTAGCGCGTTTGAATAAATTACACAATAAGATACATAGCAATCAAAATTTAATCGCTGGATTTGAAAAACGTATCTCTGACCTGACCACACTTATGAACACACATCATGAGACGTCCGAGACAGCTGATGCTCAACATGTATTAGATTCTCTCTATTCTGAAAGAGACACACTCCAAGAACTCAAGTCTACTCAACTCGAAGAGAGAATGTACAATGAAGTTATTGCTGAACTCTTAAAGGACACTGGAATAAAAACAAAAATTATTCGTCAATATCTTCCTGTCATGAACAAGCTTATCAATCATTATCTGCAAACTCTTGACTTTTTTGTTTCATTTAACCTTGATGAAAATTTTACAGAGACGATACGCTCACGTCATCGCGATGACTTTTCATATAGTTCATTTAGTGAAGGAGAAAAACAACGAATAGATTTGAGTCTGCTCTTTGCATGGAGACAAGTCGCAAAGATGAAAAATAGTAGCAATACAAATCTACTCATTCTCGACGAAGTATTTGACGCAAGTCTTGATTCTGATGGTATTGACAACCTACTTAAAATTATGGGTACATTAGATGCAGACACTCGCATATTCGTGATTAGTCATAAGCAAGATCTATTAGAAGGCAAATTTGAGCAAAAAATCGAGTTCCAAAAGGTTAAAAACTTCACAAAAATCAAGGAAATGGCCTAATTGAAGGCCCCCGAAGTCTTTGGTAGCTTAACTTCCGCACTTTTTTCATAAATTTTCACTTTTTTATTTACAAGTGCCGATTTTTATGCTAGAATAGTCTCACAATGGTTGCAGTAGCAAATCGTGAGAGTCAAACAGTCCTAGCCAAACTCTTGGCTAAAGAGAACATTCAAGTTGCAATTGGCAACTATAAGACAGCATTTTTTGATGTCAAGAATCGTGTGCTTGGTCTTCCAACTTGGAATACAGACAATAAGAATGTGTCTGACTTACTTATTGGTCATGAAGTTGGACATGCTCTATATACTCCATCAGATGCAGTGACTCGTTTCAAAGAGAAGTTTCCTACTCTGCCATTTGATATTGGAAACATTGTTGAAGATGTTCGTATTGAACGACTTGTGAGAGACACATATCCAGGTCTTGTTCTCTCTTTTAAAAATGGTTATCGTCACTTTATCGAAAAAGACTTTTTTAAAATCTCTGGTGTTGACTTATCAACTCTTGGATTTGCTGATCGCCTCAATTTGCGTGCCAAAATCGGCCAACTAGTAGATGTGCCTCTCAACGAAAAAGAGACAGATATTTACAAACGATGCCTCTCTGCAAATACTTACGATGAAGTTTTGCAAATTTGTGCAGACATTGCTGAAATGGTCAAAGGAGAAAAACCACAGACACAGCAGTCTCATGAATCCCAAGACTCTGAAGATTTTAAAACTGATGATGACACCGAGATTGATCCTACACAAGGTCAAGATTCTTCAAATTCAGATTCGCGAGGCAATGAACGAGACAGCGACACATCTTCAGACGAATCTTCAAATGAATCTTCAGATAATGGTGACGAACAGTCTTCTCAACAAACTGATCAAGAGGGCCAAAATCCAATGTCGAGTTCAAAGCCGCTTGATAACGACAACTCTTCTGATTCACAAGGCTCTGGAAATGAGGGAGGTCATTCATCAGTTGTTCAAGAACTACAATCTAAAACCATGCGTGAGGTTGAAAAAAATCTGCAAGACATGCAGGTTCGTGAAACAACTCATATAATGTGCAACAAGCCTTATGTCCAGGACATGATGTCAGCTATCATTCCAGTAAAAGAGATTATGGCTGCTCGTCGTCATGATGAATATCGCTACTCGGCCATTATGACAAATGAACAAGTTGTTCAAGACTGGACAGAGTTTGCTGCATCTACTAAAAAACATGTTGCGATTCTCGTCAAAGAGTTTGAACGTCGCAAGGCAGCATACCAATATAGCCGGGCAACTCGGTCTACTACTGGAGCGCTAGACGTTAATCGCTTGCATTCCTATCGCTTTGAAGATCAGATCTTTAAGAGTGTCACACGACTCGCAGACGCTAAAAACCACGGCATGGTATTTTTTATCGACTATTCTGGTTCGATGCGTGATACAATAGGTCGAGTGATCGTTCAGGCTCTTCAACTTGTGACATTTTGTAAAGCGGTCGGCATCCCCTTTGAAGTCTATGGATTCACAAGTCGCTATCACAATCCTAGTGAATCACAGTGTCCATTGCCTGGCTACAATCTTGACTTTTCTGATACCATCATATTTCAACTATTGCACTCACGCATGGCTCGCTCTGAGTTTGAAACTGCGTGTCGCGAACTCAAAGCTCAGACTATCTATCGTGATTCTTATGGTCGTGGCGAACTTGCATTCAACAGCAAATATGAAGTTATGAATGGTACACCTCTCAATGAAACTATTATTATTGCTCATGAGATTGTTCGCCGCTTTCGTGACAACTACAAGGTTCAAAAGATGAACACAATCTTTTTAACTGACGGCGATTCATGCCCTCCGCGCTATCGTAAAAATAACGTAGGTGAAGAGTATGAACACACAAACCCTCGTCCCTGGAACGCGACCAAAGTGTTGCCACTCTATGGTAAGAATATCGAGATGTCTACTAATCACTCTATCCGAAGCCTCTACCGCGATCTCATCATGAGCCTCAAGAGGACATGTGATACCACAGTAATTGGTTTCTTTGTAGCAAACTACAAGTCAGACTATAAAAATAACTGCATCACTGCTCTTCGTAGCCGCAAACGTGATCTTTCATGGTCAGATGCTGTGATCGAGTTTAATGCACTACAAAAGATTGCTAGGAAAGAAAAGTGTCTTGCTATTCAAAATGGATTTGGCTATGATGCATATTTCGTCTTTGACTCTAAAAATGGACTCGATATTACCGAAGATGGTGAAGAGTTTGTGAGTGAAGGCTTCTCAAAGGACGTGACTGACAACTCGTCACAAAATAAGATTGCCAAGGATTTTGCTAAATTCAATACTGAAAAACGTGTTTCTAGAGTGTTTTTGAATAAATTTGCTGAGTTTATTGCATAAAAGTGAAAAAAGTGAGTTTTTTATCATTTTCTTATGTACAAATCGTGAATTTTAGTGTATAATCATCCTGTAAGCAAAAGCAACCACAACATACAAAAATATGACAAACGAACAAAAAGCATCTGTCCTCAAAGAATTGTTTGCTAACAATGATCCAAAATCTGTCTCTAGCAAGACAATTTTTGACGCTGGCCGGACCCATTCCCTAAAGTTTAGGGAAATTGATGAAGTCTTTATCAAGCGTGCGCGAAAAGTTGGTCGTGGTAAATTTGACATCTCTGGACTGCTCGATACAGAGTCAAGCATTCCAACCGCACCAGTCTCAGTGCAGCAAGTTCCTCAGCATGCAATGAAACTTGCTTGTGCAGTGGCTTCGGTCTCGAATGATGAAATCTTTATCCCTGAAAATGACCATACCTTTGTTAAATGGGGTGAATATAAAACCATTCAAAAAATTATTGAATCACGAATGTTTTTTCCGCTCTATATCTCTGGTATGTCAGGCAATGGCAAAACTATGATGGTTGAACAAGCTTGCGCCAAACTCAAACGCGAGTATATTCGAGTACAAATCTCCCCTGAGACTGATGAAGATGATCTAATTGGTGGTTTTCGCTTGATAAATGGCGAGACTGTATTCCAAAAAGGTCCTGTGGTAAAAGCCATGGAGCGAGGTTGTATCTTGCTCATTGATGAGCTTGATCGTGGCAGCAATAAGATTATGTGTCTTCAGGGGGTGCTTGAAGGTAAGCCAATTCTAATCAAAAAGGTTGGTGAAGTCGTCACCCCGGCCCAAGGGTTCAATGTGATTGCTACTGCAAACACCAAGGGCCGGGGGTCAGATGATGGCCGCTACAGCGCGGCAAACATTATTGATGAAGCCTTTATTGAACGATTTGTGGCTACAATTGATCAACCATATCCTCCTTACAAGGTTGAACGCAATATCATTAGCAAACATATGGAGTATTTCAAAGTTGATGACAATGAATTTGTTGATAAGCTTGTTGCATGGAGTAGCGTTATCCGCAAAACATATGATGCGGAAGGGGTCGATGAACTCATCTCAACTCGTCGCTTGTGTCATATTGTCAAGGCTTATAGCATCTTCCACGATCGTTTGACTGCAATTGGAATGTGTATTGCTCGATTTGAAACTGAAACTCGTGAAGCATTTCTCGATCTTTATACCAAGATTGACAGCAACCAAATTCAGGCCGAAGCAACCTCTGCAACTGCAACTGAAACTCAAACACCAGAAGAACCACCATTTTAAACACTTTAGCGGTTGGTCTACGCTAAACTATGAATCTATAGACCAAAACTGAATAAACATAATTGAAACAGAAAACATATAATATGACTAAAATTGAAACAACTAAGTTGGCACGTCTCGTTAAGAACATGACTCAAAAGGAAGCTCTCTTTGCTTTCCTTGAAGCAGGTCATGAATTCTCCGCTGCCGAAGCACGTAAGGCTGGTATTGCTGACCCAAGTCGCGTCATCAGCTCGCTTCGCAACGACCACGGTCTTGCAATCTACCTTAACCCACGCAAGACCCGTACTGGCGAGCGCATCAATCGCTATCGCCTTGGTACCCCACGTAAGAACGGCTAATTGCTAAGTTAAATATGCGGCAACAGTGTAAAAGCTGTTGCCGCATTTCTTCCCTATGAAAAAAACAAATGCCGAAGTTGGAGTTAAATATGATTCGGAAAAACCCGACTATAGTTTAATTCCTCCGCATGCTCTTGATGAAACAGTAAAGGCGCTCACATACGGCAAAAACAAATATTCTAGGGATAATTGGAAACTACTCGACGACGCCGAAAATCGCTATTTCGCCGCCGCTCAACGACACCTATGGGCTCTCCGCAAAGGAGAGCCCTATGACCGCGAGTCTGGATTGCATCATGCTGCACACGCAATGGCATGCATACTTTTTTACTATGAATTACAAATGCAAAAATAATTGCATTTACACTCGCTCTTTTTTGATATATAATACACTTACATTATGACTAAACTATCCTCTCAAACAATTGATATTCTAAAGAATTTCTCAGGCATCAACTCTAATCTTGTTGTAAAAGCAGGAGAACCACTCTCTACAATTTCTGAAGCCAAAAATATTATGGCAATTGCAGATATTACTGAACAATTCTCTGCTGATTTTGGTATCTATGACCTAAATGAATTTATCTCAATGTTTTCGCTACTTCAGGATCCAGATCTTGAGTTTACAAATGATAGTGTACAGTTTAAGTCTGGACGTACTCGTGCCTCTTACCGATTTGCAGATCAAAGTATTCTTACAAGTCCTAAGAATAAGATCAATATGCCGCAGTCTGATTTAACTGTAAACATTACTTCTGAACTACTCTCTCAAGTTCGTAAAGCAGCTGGAGTACTTGGTCATTCAATTGTTTCGTTGAAAGGCGAAGACGGAACTGTTACACTTTCTGTTGTTGATCCTAAAAACTCTTCAGCAAATACATTTTCAGTGGTATTAGATGAGAACAACTCACAACATGGTTCATTTGACCTGCAATTTTTGATTAATAATCTTAAAGTGCTTCCTGGTGACTATGTGGTGAATATCTCGTCAAAACTTATTAGCCACTGGAAAAATGAAAATACTCCAGTGCAATACTATATTGCTCTGGAAAAAACTTCAACGTTTAATAACTAATATATATTACTATGGAAGAACAAACAACTGAACAAACAACTGGAAATGAAATCACTCTTGGTGATCTTATTTTGATGCATAACATTATTGCTACAGTATCTCGACGTGGCGGTTTTGAAGCGAGTGAATTCCAAATTGTTGGAACACTTTTTGAAAAACTTAAAGGATATATTCCAGCAAAAGAAGAAGGCAATGCAGAAACCTCTAATACCTCTGATGAGCAACCAGACAATCAATTGAATTTTGATTTTGCTAAAGGAGAAACTGTAACACAATAATATGTCAAAAGATAGGCTTGATGGGACTAGTGGCGGCGGAATGCTATACGAGATATTTGCATTTCCTGGACGCGTGCTGTTATGGTTGCAATATATGAATCCTAAGGGAGGAATGGCAGGAGTAGCGGCGTCTAAGCGCCGTGCCAATAGTCCCATCATGACCTTCATCTATGCGTTGGGTTTTTGGGCATTAGCAGGATTTATTGCATATATGCATTACTTTGGAGAAAAATAATATATTATGATTGAAATTGAAGACGATAAAACAAAACAGGAATTGCTTGGAGCGATTCGCGAAATTACTCTCGAACTCGCTAAAATAGACGAGAGCCGAGATGCTATCAAAGAAATTATCTCTGCAACCGCAGATGCCTTTGATTTGCCTAAGCCGCTGATTCGTAAGGTTGCTAAATTATACCATAAGAAAACTGCAGCACAGTTTGAAACTGAAGCAGAAGAAATTAAAAGTGTGTACAAACAAATCACTTTGGTATAATATAGTCACATATGAAAACTGATGAATTTCTTTGGGTAGAAAAGTATCGTCCCCAGACGATTGATGATTGTGTACTTCCCGCAGAGTTAAAGAAAACATTCAATGAAATAGTGCAAGGACGTCAACTCCCCAATCTATTATTGGCTGGCTCTGCAGGCCTTGGAAAAACTACTGTTGCACGTGCGCTGTGTAATGTCTTGAACCTTGATTATATGTTGATCAATGGTTCTGAAGAAAGTGGTATTGATGTGCTTCGCAACAAGATTAAACAGTTTGCATCTACTGTGTCGTTGTCTGGTGGATACAAAGTAGTTATTCTTGATGAGGCTGACTATCTTAACCCCCAGAGTACAATGCCTGCACTTCGCGGGTTTATCGAAGAGTTTAGCAACAATTGTCGCTTTATCCTCACTTGCAATTTTAAGAATAAGATTATCGAACCACTACACAGCCGCTGTTCAGTAATTGAATTTAATACTACTAAAAAGTCGTTGGCTTCTCTTGCTGGTGACTTTATGAAACGGTTGATCTTTATTCTTAAGACTGAAGGAATCAAGTATCATGAGCAGACTCTTGCTGAACTTATCATTCGTTATGCCCCAGACTGGAGAAGAGTGCTCAATGAGTGTCAACGATACAGCACGAGTGGTGAGATTCCAACTGCTATTTTGGTTGGTATGTCAGATCAGAGTATTGCTGAATTGGCTCGTTACCTTAAAAGCAAAGACTTCAAGTCGATGAGATCATGGGTTGTAAATAATAGCACACTCGATAGTGCAGTTGTTTTTCGTAAACTCTATGATTCACTCTATGATGTTGTCGCTCCATCTTCTATTCCGTCTGCAGTTCTTATTCTTGCCGACTATTCTTACAAAGCAGGATTTATGGCTGACAAAGAACTAAACATGGTTGCATGTATGACCGAATTACTAGTGAATATTGAATGGGTGTAGAAAATAAAAAACTCTCGCCATTTGACTTTATTAATAGCATTAATGA
>Ga0207937_1000056_pt1 | contig 34215 bp, 29 predicted proteins | sample LakMenEpi04Sep11_FD_150668 | JGI IMG/M metagenome (GOLD analysis project Ga0207937, IMG submission 150668) | Freshwater microbial communities from Lake Mendota, WI - 04SEP2011 deep hole epilimnion (SPAdes) | ecosystem: Environmental > Aquatic > Freshwater > Lentic | place: Lake Mendota, Madison...
GCAGACCTCGCCGATCGGCACACGAGGTCAGTTGCTCGACGGAGTGTTCTTGCTCGGTCTGGCCGGTTTGGCGGTATCAGCTGCGGTGTTCCGAGACGTGGTGGAGATCACCAATGTCGGTCTTGCCGGATACGACGTGTTGTTCCGAGGTGGTTTCTTCTTGGTCGGTGTGGCCAGTGTCGCCGTCATCGCAGCGGCCGTTCACCCGACGGCCACGATGACCCACGCATTGCTCGGCAACCGTGTGATGACCTACATCGGGCAGCGCTCGTACGGCTTGTACCTGTACCACTGGCCGGTGTTCCAGATGTACCGACGATTTGCCGGGAAGGGCCTCACACCGTACGAGTTCGTTTTACTGATGCTGTTGACGCTGGCGATTACCGAGTTGTCCTATCGCTATGTTGAGCTGCCGGTGCGCGACGGCAGGTTTGGCGCATGGTGGCGCACTCGTCGCGAAGAGCGACGTTTCGGCGTATTGGTCGACTCTGCAACACGGCGTCGTCGTGCGGGCGCTTTTGCTCTCAGCGCAATGCTTCCCGCTTTTGCGCTGGTGAGCGTTGCCACGGCAGACGTGAAGTTGAACGACATCAGCCAGAGCCTTGCGGAGAGCGAATCGGCGGTGGTGAACGTGCTTGGCGACACGTCGCCGACCACGGTTGATCAGAGCCAACCAGTGATCATTGGTGGCGGGGTAACCCAGACCACCACCCTCGATGGCCAGCTCATCGACGTCCTGGCAATCGGCGACTCGGTCATGCTCGGTGCGGCGCGGGAACTGACTGCGCGCGGTGCCACGGTCGATGCAATGAAGAATCGCTCCGTGCGCCAAGCACTGGAGATCGTGAACTATCTCAAGTCGGTTCGACGATTGGGTTCCATCGTGGTGATACACCTCGGCACCAACAGCACCACGACCGAGGAAGTGTTCGACGAGATCATGGCGACTCTCGTGGATACTCCACTGGTGTTGTTTCTCACCGTGCACGTGCCGAGCGAGCCACGTCAAACGATCAACAACCGTCTCATCAATGCGCTCCCCACGAAGTATTCGAACGTGAAAGTGCTCGACTGGCACACCGTCGTGGGACAGTTTCCGGAGTACCTGTACTCGGATCAAACGCACTTGCGACCAGCGGGGGCTCGCTTCTACGCCGACCTCATCATGCAGGCGGTCGGTCGCCTGTAGGTCTCTGTTTGCCACGGTGTCGGGGCAATCGTCTAGCGTGAGCCCCCGTGACAACTCCAGTACGAGTCGCCGTTACCGGCGCAGCAGGACAAATCGGATACAGCCTCATCTTCCGAATTGCATCGGGCGCGATGCTCGGGCCGGATACAAAGGTCATTTTGCAACTCTTGGAAGTGACACCCGCACTCGGTGCGCTGTCCGGCGTGAAGATGGAGCTCGACGACTGCGCATTCCCGCTGCTCGACAGCGTGGTGTGCACCGATGATGCAAACGTTGCATTTGGTGATGCCGACGTCGCGTTGCTCGTCGGGGCGATGCCCCGCAAAGACGGCATGGAACGCAAGGACTTGCTCTCGGCAAACGGTGGAATCTTCAAGCCCCAAGGCGAAGCCATCGCCAGGAGTGCCAAGAAGGACATCAAAGTACTCGTGGTGGGTAACCCGGCCAACACCAACGCATTGATTGCACTCAACAACGCGGCTGGAATCGATCCACGTCAATTCACCGCAATGACCCGCCTCGACCACAACCGTGCTCTCTCGCAGCTCGCCATGCGCGTCAACCGCCCGGTGTCCAGCATCAAGAAGATGACCGTCTGGGGCAATCACTCCACCACGCAGTACCCCGACCTCTCGCATTGCGAAGTGGACGGCAAGCCCGCCAAGTCGCTGGTGAACGATGACGTCTGGATCAATGACACGTTCATTCCGACGGTTGCCAAGCGCGGGGCAGCGGTCATCAAGGCGCGCGGAGCGTCCTCAGCCGCATCGGCGGCCAATGCGGCAATCGACCACATTCGTTCCTGGGCACTCGGCACTGCGCCAGGCGACTGGGTCAGCATGTCGGTACCCAGCGACGGTTCGTACGGTGTGCCGGAGGGCTTGGTGTCGTCGTTCCCATGCACCTGCACGGGTGGCAAGTATCAGATCGTGAAGGGCTTGGAGATCGACGGCTACAGCCGCGCCAAGATCGATGCATCCGTTGCCGAGCTACAAGAAGAGCGTGATGCCGTGAAGGCCCTCGGCCTCATTTAGAGACACCCGCCCCGTCCGAGGCGGAAGTGACAGCCACCTCGCCCGAGGTGGATTGGCGCAGTCGAGAGTCAGCGGTACTCGGTGGTTTCGCGCACACGGGCAAACACGGCGTCGAGTGCGGCAAACAAAGGTTGAGCGTCGATCACTTTTTGGTGGTCGCCGTTGAATCGAACGAGACCGTTGATGAATGCCTCTGCTGCATTCACCTTGCCGGTGGCGACACCAACTGCAGTGTCGTAACTCTGGGTGAACGTGACATCGCACGGCACCGAACCTTTGCCGAAACTCAGCACTCCATCACGACATGCGAAGTGGTATTCCACATCACCGAACGGGGTGGTGGTCACCAACTGCGTGATGACCACCGAATGTCGGGGTGCCAATGCATTGATCGCAGCGTCGGCAGAAAGATGCCGAGCAACCGCCGTGATCCACTCGTCGCTCAGGTAGCGCACGACGAGTGGATCAGTACAGGCTTAGGCGGACTGGAAGCTGACGGTCTGTCGGCTCGAGCGGTAGATCGAAGCCAACAACACCACCAGGGCTACGCCGGCGATGGTGTAGCGAGCGGCAGTGTCGTCACGAAGGTTGATGACTGCGGGCAAGATCAACAACGACACGAGGTTCATCACCTTGATGAGCGGGTTGAGTGCCGGACCAGCGGTGTCCTTGAATGGGTCGCCAACGGTGTCACCGATGACGGCAGCCTTGTGTGCATCGGAGCCCTTGCCACCATGGTGGCCGTCTTCGATGTACTTCTTGGCGTTGTCCCATGCACCACCGGAGTTGCTCAAGTAGTTGGCCATCAACTGACCGGTGAGGATGACCGCTGCTAAGAACGCACCGAGAGCGAAGTAGTTGATACCGAAGCCAACGATGACCGGTGTCAATACCGCAAGCAGTGCCGGCGTGGTGAGTTCGCGCAGCGACGCCTTGGTGCAGATGTCGATGACGGGACCGTAGTCGGGTTGCTTGGTGCCGGCCATGATGCCGCCGTCCTTGAACTGCGCACGAACTTCCTGCACCACCACGCCTGCGGTACGACCCACGGCGCGAATGGCGAGTGCGGAGAACATGAATGCGATCGAGCCACCGATGAGCAACCCGATGAAGGTCTTCACGTCGGCAACGTTGATTTGAGTTTCAACCGCTTGGAAGATGGCATCACCCTTGAGAAGGTTGCCAGCGGCGTCCTTCAGCTTGAGTTGGCCGGCGATGGTCTCGATGTACGAGGCAAAGAGTGCCACTGCTGCAATGACTGCCGAACCGATGGCAAATCCCTTGGTGACTGCCTTGGTGGTGTTGCCGACGGCGTCGAGGCTCACCATGATCTTGCGTGGCTCACCCTCGAATTCGCCCGCCATTTCGGCAATGCCTGCGGCGTTGTCAGCTACAGGACCGAAGGTGTCTTCCGACACGATCACACCCGTCGTGGCCAACATTCCCATGCCGCACAGCGCGACGAGATACAGCGAGAGCAGGATGTTGCCGCCACCCAACCAGAGCGTGCCGCCAAGTGAAATGGCAATGCAGATGATGGCGTACACCGACGACTCAAGACCCGATGCCGTGCCCGACAACACCACGGTTGCAGGACCGGTTTCGGCGGAGGCCGCTATTTCTTCCACCGGGCTGTATTCCGTGCCGGTGAAGTACTCGGTGAGTCGGCTCAATACCTGCGCGAGGACCAAACCAATCAGCACGGCGCCAAAGACACGCCAGCCGATTCCCGAGACGGCAACCACGTTGTCGGCTTCGCCGAACACGTTCGTGTTCTTGGCTGGATTGCCGATGTAGTACAGCGACAGCAGCAACGTGCCAATCACGGTGATGATGCCGGCCATCAAGAAGCCACGATTGATCGGCTTCAACGCGTTCGTCTCGCCTTCTTTGGCTCGCACTGCGAACACACCTGCGATGGATGCGACGACGCCGATTGCGCGCGCGGCAAGTGGGAACACCAAGCCGAGTGCCGGGTTCAGGCCCACCGAGTTGAATGCAGCCACACCGAGGATGATCGATGCAACGAGCGTTACTTCGTAGCTTTCGAACAAGTCGGCAGCCATGCCGGCACAGTCGCCCACGTTGTCACCGACGTTGTCGGCGATTACGGCTGGGTTACGTGGGTCGTCCTCCGGAATTCCGGCTTCGACCTTTCCGACCAGGTCGGCACCAACGTCGGCGGCCTTGGTAAAGATGCCGCCACCTACACGCAAGAACAATGCGATGAGTGAGCCACCGAATCCGAATCCAACGAGCATGGCCGACGAGGTGTTCTGGAAGAGTGCGATGATGATCGTTGCACCAAGCAATCCAAGTCCCACGGTGAACATTCCCGCCACACCACCGGTACGGAACGCAACTTCGAGTGCTTCACGCATCGACCCACGACGCGCTGCAGCAGCGGTACGAACGTTTCCGCGAGTCGCGAGCGTCATACCGATGTATCCGGTGAGTCCCGACGCCACGCAGCCCAGCAAGAAGGCGATGGTGCGGAAGATTCCCGACGATACGAAGCTCAGTGCAGTATCACCATTCGGCTTCTCGATGGCCACGGAGGTGACGAACACGATGATTGCCACCGGTACCAGAATCAAGCCGATGGTGCGGAACTGTCGCTTGAGATACGCCCACGCGCCAACTTGAATCGCCGTGGCGATCTCCTTCATCTTCGGCGTACCTTCATCCTGGGCGAGCACCGACCGCACGAGGAAGAGGCCAACGGCCAAGGCCAGGAGCGATGCCGCTCCCGAGAGGCCAAGCACCAGCCATTCTCCTCCGCGGAGGGTGAAATCCTGCCAGCCACCTTCAGATGCCAAGAGAGCAGTCACGTCATATTCCTTGCTACGAGAGGGGTTGCCGTGGCAAACCCCGTTTTATGGGTCTCAGAGAGTGTAGAGAATGTCGAGGCGAGCCGCTTGAAGTGGGTGAGACGGGCTTCACGCCCGTGACTTGGGCGAGGAGTTCAGGGTGAGGCGACGGCAGAACTAGCGTCTTCCACGGAATTGATGCCCATGGCCACCTCGACTGCTCCCGTCCGCGAACCCGTCACCGCCACTGCGGCAGCTTCGCGAACCCGCAAACCGTTCCTGCTCGATTTGTACGGCACGGCCGTTGGCAAGAAGTACGCAATGGCCGTCTCGGGAATCGCCCTCATGGGGTTCGTGTTGTTCCACATGATCGGCAACCTGAAGATGTACTTCGGCGCAGCCGATCTGAATGAGTACGCGGAGTTCTTGAAGAAGTTGCTCTACCCCCTGGCACCAAAGGAGTCGGTGCTGTGGATTCTGCGCCTCGGTCTGATCGGCATGTTGGCACTGCACTTGCATGCGGCGTGGTCACTCACGATGTTGAATCGCCGTGCACGTCCGGTTCGCTACCAGAGTGCGCGTGACTATCAGGAAGCGTCATTGGCGAGCCGATCCATGCGATTGTCGGGCATCGTGGTGTTCACGTTCATCGTGTGGCACTTGCTCGACCTCACGTTTGGTGTGGTCAACACCGTTGGTGCCGACGGCGACTTCGTGCGTGCCGAGGTGTACGCCAATGTGGTGCGCAGTCTCGACCGCTGGCCGGTTGCATTGTTCTACGTCGTGGCCAATCTGCTCCTTGGCTTGCATCTCAGCCATGGCGTGTGGAGCATTTTCCAGTCGCTCGGGTGGAACAACCCGCGCTTCAATGCATGGCGCATCGCGTTTGCGCGTGGCTTTGCCGCCATCGTTGTCATCGGCAACGTGTCATTTCCCGTTGCAGTAACACTCGGAATCGTCAGCGTCTGAACGAGGTAACCACATGACCATGCTCGAAGATCGTTCCACCACCAGCGCCAAGCTCAATTCCAAGGTTCCGGCCGGTGCGCTGGCAGACAAGTGGGACACGTTCAAGGCAAATGCCAAGTTGGTGAACCCCAACAACAAGCGCAAGTTCAAGGTGATCGTCGTCGGTACCGGACTGGCAGGTGCATCAGCTGCAGCGACGCTCGCCGAGCTCGGATATCAGGTCGATGCTTTCACGTTCCACGACTCGGCACGCCGAGCCCACTCCATTGCGGCGCAGGGCGGCATCAATGCGGCGAAGAACTACCAGGGTGACGGCGACAGCGTGTCGCGACTGTTCACCGACACCATCAAGGGCGGCGACTTCAGGTCACGCGAAGGAAACGTGTATCGCCTTGCACAAGTTTCGGTGAACATCATCGACCAGATGGTGGCCCAGGGTGTGCCATTCGCACGTGAGTACGGCGGACTCCTCGACAACCGAAGCTTCGGTGGCGCACAGGTCAGCCGTACGTTCTACGCGCGTGGCCAGACGGGCCAGCAGTTGTTGCTCGGCGCATACCAACAACTGTCGCGACAGATTGGTTTGGGCGGCGTGAGGTTGTTCAACCGTTGCGAATTGGTCGATGTCGTGGTGATCGACGGGCGAGCGGCCGGCATCGTGACGCGCGACCTCCTCACGGGTCAGGTCACCAGCCATGCAGCACACGCAGTGGTGTTGGCCACCGGTGGCTACGGCAACGTGTATTTCCTTTCCACCAACGCAATGAACTGCAACGTCACCGCTGCGTGGCGAGCGCACCGTCGTGGTGCGTACTTCGCAAATCCCTGCTTCACACAAATTCACCCCACGTGCATTCCGCAGGCCGATGAAACGCAGTCGAAGCTCACGTTGATGAGCGAATCGCTGCGCAACGACGGCCGAGTATGGGTGCCGAAAAATGCCGACGAAACTCGTCCGGCACACCAGATTCCGGAAGAGGATCGCGACTACTACCTCGAGCGGTTGTATCCGTCGTACGGCAACTTGGCGCCGCGCGACATTTCATCGCGCGCCGCCAAACGCCTGGTTGATAGGGGTCAGGGAGTAGGTCCGCTGAAGAACGGCGTGTATCTGGACTTCTCGGCCGCGATCAACCGCCTGGGTCGCAACGTCGTGGAAGAGCGCTACGGAAACTTGTTCGAGATGTACGAGCGCATTGCCGGTGAAAATCCCTACCAGGTGCCGATGCGCATTTATCCTGCGACGCACTACACCATGGGCGGACTGTGGGTGGACTACGAATTGCAAACCACCATTCCGGGTTTGTATGCCGCAGGAGAGGCGAACTTCTCCGATCACGGCGCAAACCGTCTCGGCGCGAGTGCATTGATGCAAGGTCTTGCTGACGGCTATTTCGTCCTGCCGTACACCATCAGCAACGGGTTGGCACCGCTGCTCAACAAGAGCGTGCCCGGCACCGATCACCCCGAGTTCAAGCGCGTCGAGGCCGAGGCCCGCGATCGCTATCAGGCGTACATCAACGTGAAGGGCACACGGTCACCCGACTACTTCCATCGCGAACTCGGGAAGATCATTTGGGATTACTGCGGTATGGAGCGCGATCGCAACGGCTTGGAAAAGGCAATCAGCGAGATTCCGGCGTTGTACGACGAATTCAAGAAGGATCTCCGCGTCACCGGTACTGGCGAGGGTGTGAATCAAACCTTGGAGAAGGCAGGCCGCGTGGACGATTTCTTCCAGTTGGGCATGCTCATGTGCAAGGACGCGCTCACTCGCGAAGAGAGTGCCGGTGGCCATTTCCGCGTGGAATACCAGACCGCCGAAGGCGAAGCACAGCGTGACGATGAGAATTACTGCCATGTGGCCGCCTGGGAATGGACTGGCGATGCCAACAATGCAACTCGCCACGAAGAGCAGCTGTCGTTCGAAACTCTGCAACTCGCCACGAGGAGCTACAAGTGAGCCACGTTCTGAAGAATCTCACCGTGAAGGTTTGGCGACAGGATGGACCGACCGCCAAGGGCAACTTTGAAACCCATGTGATCGACTCCATCACCGACGAGGCATCGTTCTTGGAAATGCTCGACGTGCTCAACGAGCGCCTCATCGCCGACGGCAAGGAGGCCGTGGTGTTCGACCACGACTGCCGTGAAGGAATTTGTGGAACGTGCTCATTGATGATCAACGGTCAAGCCCATGGTCCTCAGCGCGCCACCACCACGTGCCAGTTGCACATGCGTTCGTTCAAGAGCAACGACACCATCGTGATCGAGCCATGGCGTGCCGGTGCCTTCCCCATCGTCAAGGATCTCATGGTCGATCGTTCGGCCTTCGACCGCATCGTGGAGTCTGGTGGGTACATCACGTCACCCACTGGTGGCGCACCCGATGCCAACCTCATCCCCGTTCCAAAGCCGGTTGCGGATGCGTCGATGGACTCTGCAGCGTGTATCGGATGTGGCGCGTGTGTGGCGGCATGCCCCAACGGAGCGGCCAACTTGTTCGTGGGTGCAAAGATTGCACACCTCAACTTGTTGCCGCAGGGTCAGGCCGAACGCTTCAAGCGTGCCGAAGCCATGGTCGACACCATGGACGAGCACTTCGGTTCGTGCACCAACCACGGCGAGTGCTCAGCCGCATGCCCGAAGGAAATCTCGCTCGACGTCATTGCGCTGATGAACAAGGACTATCGCTCCGCGAAGTTCAAGAATCGCAAAGAGTTGTCGCGCAACTAGCCAAGTCGCCGTGCGGCCGACGAACCGGTCGCGCAACTAAGGTTGGTTGCCGTGCTCGGCGACTTGGCAGCGTGGGTGCAGGACGTCATCGAGCAACTGGGTGCCCTCGGCGTGGCACTACTGGTAATTCTTGAAAACGTGTTTCCGCCGATTCCGTCGGAAATCGTGTTGCCTTTCGCCGGCTTCGTTGCACAACGTGGTGACGGCTCGGTCTCCGTGATGATCCTTGCCGCCACGGTTGGCGCAGTGATTGGTGCACTCGTGTTGTATGCGATTGCCGCCCTCATCGGGCAGGTGCGGTTGGCGGCATTCATCGAGAGATTCGGAAGATGGTTCGGGGTGAAGCCGACCGATCTGGCGCGTGCCGAGGCATGGTTCGATCGCCATGCAGTCGCCGCAGTCTTGCTCGGACGATGCGTGCCGCTCATTCGTTCGGTGGTGTCGATTCCCGCCGGTTTTCGTCGGATGCGTCTGGTGCCTTTCATCGTGTACACGGCCATGGGAAGTGCGGTGTGGAACACCGCGCTCGTGGGCGCCGGCGCGGTCCTCGGCAACCAGTGGGACAAGGTGGAGCCGTACGTGGCCGTATTGCAGTACGTGGTGATCGCGGTCATCGTGCTCTTCGTCGTTCGTTTCGCCCTGAAAAAGTTGCGCAACCGGACCTAGTGTCGGCAGCGGAGGTTCAGTCATGGGCGAACTCAGCGGCAAGGTAGCAATCGTCACCGGATCATCGAGCGGTATCGGTGAATCCACTGCACATCGGCTTGCCGAACTCGGTGCTCACGTGGTGGTGAACTCGTCGTCTTCGGTGGAGGCGGGCCGCAAAGTTGCAGCGTCGCTTGTTACCAAAGGCGCCTACATTCAGGCCGACATCAGCGATCAAGCCCAAGGTCAACGGCTGATCGATGAAACCGTGGACACCTTCGGGCGCCTCGACATTCTGGTGAACAACGCCGGGTGGACCACGCTCGTACCACACGGCGACTTGGACGGACTTACCGACGAGATCTTCGACAAGACCTTCAAGGTGAACGTGTACGGAACGTGGTGGCTCACCAAAGCTGCAATTCCGCACTTGCGTGAGAGTTCGGATGGCAACGTAGTGAACATCACTTCCATCGCTGGTGTGCGCCCCGTCGGAAGTTCCATGGCGTATGCCATGACCAAAGCGGCACTCAACCACATGACGGTGTTGATGGCAAAGTCGTACGGACCGATCCGCTTCAACGCAGTCGCCCCTGGCTTGGTGCAAACCCCGTGGACGCAGGACTGGGGAGCAATGCACGACTTCGTGTCGAAGTCGTCACCGTTGAAGCGCTCCGCCTACGCCAGCGACTGCTCCGAGGCGGTGCTCGGCATCGTTCGCAACCCGCACATGACCGGGCAAGTGCTCGTGATTGACGGTGGGTTTACGCTCGTGTCGTGACGATCGTTCGTCGATACGACTCGAATCTTCCGTCGGGCGATTCGCACCCGTATCGAAGCGCAGCGTGGCGGCCGCAAACCACCGAGCACACCACTCGTGCGATGAAGGTGACCGGCGAAATTCCGCAAGATTTGAACGGCGTGTATCTGCGCAATACCGAGAACCCGCTCTTTGAATCCATCGGCCGTTATCACCCTTTCGATGGCGACGGCATGATCCACATGATGTCGTTTTGTGACGGCGAAGTGGAGTATCGCAACCGTTTCGTGCAAACCGACGGGTTTCGCGCCGAAGTTGATGCCGGACAGGCGTTGTGGGCGGGTCTTGCAGAACCCCCGAGTAGATCGTTGCGAGAAGGCAAGTGTGCGCGCGGCCGGATGAAGGACGCGTCAAGCACCGACATCGTGGTTCACGCGGGAGTGGCAGTCTCCAGTTTTTATCAGTGTGGTGATTTGTACCGACTGAACCCACACACCCTGGACGATCTCGGCAAAGAAACCTGGGGTGGCGCATTTCCGTCCGCCGGAGTATCGGCACACACCAAGGTGGACGAGCACACCGGAGAGCTGCTGTTCTTCAACTATCAAACCTCGGCACCCTTCATGCACTACGGAGTGGTATCCGCCGACCGCCAATTGGTGCACTATGTTCCCATCGAGTTGCCTGGTGCTCGCTTGCCGCACGATATGGCGTTTACACCGAACTATTCCATCCTCAACGACTGTCCGTTGTTCTGGGACCCCGAATTGATTCACCGCGGAATCTATGCGACTCGCTACTACCGCGACATGCCGATGCGCATCGGCATCATCCCGCGTTTCGGTGCATCGCAGGACGTTCGTTGGTTCGAGTGCCGATCGACGTTCGTGTTGCACTGGATCAATGCATGGGAGGATGGCGACGAAGTGGTGCTCGACGGTTACTTTGAAGACGACCCATCGCCGCGAGTTGCCACTGATTCCACCTTGGAAGCCAGGATGTTCCGCTTTCTCGACCTGCACTCCATGAAGTCACGGCCGTACCGCTGGCGCTTCAACCTGCGCACGGGAGCAGTGACGGAAGGGTACCTGAGCGACACCATCACCGAATTCGGCATGATCAACCAAGCCAATGCCGGATTGCCGTATCGCTACGTGTACTCGGTGGTGCCGACCAGAGGGATGTTCACCTTCGATGGACTCATCAAGCACGATGTACGTACCGGGCGCGAAGAAGTGTTGATGTTCGGTGACGGCGTGGTTGGCAGTGAAACCGTGGTGGCCCCAAAACCGGATGCGGTCGACGAAGATGATGCGTGGCTCATTACCTTTACCTCCGACGTGCCAAACGATGTGTCGCACTGTGTGGTGTACGACGCAAAAGCACTCAATTCCGGAGCGGTTGCAACGGTGCAGCTACCCGAGCGAATCTCCAGTGGCACGCACGCATGTTGGGCTGCTACAAGTCGCTGAGTGAACGCAACGACACGACGGTTGCTGCTGTCAGCGCGAAGAGTCCGAGCACGATGCTGAACGTCGTGCGCAGGCCGAAGGTCTCGATACCCCAACCGACGAGGAGTTGCCCAAGGGGCGGTGCTGCGTAGACCAACGACATCTGCAAGCCGTACACCCGACCCTGCAGCGCTGGTTCGATTCGTTTCTGGACCACGGTGTTCCAGAGTGGATTGAACGGTCCCCATGCCATGCCCGTGACGAGTGCCAACACGGCAAACGTCGAGGTGCCGGGAAGGAAACCCATCGGCAGAAGTGCTGACGTCGAGAGCACGATGACCAATCGCAGAAGTGTCGACGTTCGGATTCGTGCCGCGAGACGTCCGTAGGCAAATGCGCCGATCACCACTCCGAGTGCAACTGCCGACATCACGACGCCGAGACCAACGGCATTGTCTTGCGATTCAAAGTACGTCGGCCAAATCACGGTATCGATCGGCATGTACAGACCACTCATCACGGTGAGCCCGAGGGTGAAAGTGAGCAGGGCCTTGTCGGAGCGCAGGATTGCAAAGCCGCCATGGAGTGCTTTCCAGAATGGCTCCGATGTCTCGTGATGCTCGCTTCGGTGTTCATGCACGCGCATCGAACGAACCGCAAATGCAGCGAGCAGAAAGAGTGCGCTAGTTCCGGAAAACGCGAGCGTCGGTCCGCCGAGTTCGATGCACCAGGCACCGGCTGCGGGGCCGAGCATCCAGCCAATTGCAAAGAAACCCTCGTGTCGACCATTCGCCCTCTCCACGTCCATGCCGGCTGAGGCGGCCGCGTTGGGAATGAGGGATTTTCGTGCGGTGTAACCAGCGGGATCGAACACTGCACCGAGTACTGCAAACAGCGCAATCCAGACGAAATTGAGGTCGGTCGCGATTTCGCCCACCACGAAGAGCAGCACCGAGAGGCACGACAGTACGTCGGAGAGAGCAGAGACCGCCCGTCGCCCTACGCGGTCGATGAGACCTCCCACCACCGGCGAAACGAAGATTCCGGGAAGACTCACCAGGGCAGCGAGCAGTCCGGCGCGAGCAGGTGAACCCGTGCGCTCCAACACCAGCCACGGCACGGTGATCATCACCACACCGTTGGCAACACCCGAGGAGAGGTTTGCAACCTGCAGTCGTACGAATGCCGATCGCTGTTTGACTTCGCTCACCGCGTAGAGGCTACGAACTTCTCCACGGCGCTCATGTCAAATGGTTGGCTCAACATCACGATCATGTGATCGGCCCCAGCTGCTGCGAACTCGTCGACGTTCCCCAACTCCTCCGGCCGCACCGTCACGGTTCGTTCGATGTCCTTGGGATTACGTCCGACCTTCGCACACCACTCATTGAGGATGTCGTTCTTTTTCTTGAAGTTGTCCGGAGGGCCGAACATGTTGCACTGATCGGCGTGCTCGGCGACGAGACGCAACGTCACTTTCTCGCCGCTGCCACCGATCATGAGGGGAATCTTTCCGTTGACTGGTCCCGGGTTGAGTTTTCCCAGTCGTTCCTTGATGACCGGTAGTCCGGCCTGGAGGATCTTCAGGCGACCTGGCGCAGTGCCGAACTCGTAACCGTATTCGGTGTAGTCACGTTCGAACCATCCGGAGCCGATTCCCAGAACGAATCTGCCGTTGCTGATGTGGTCGATGGTGCGTGCCATGTCCGCGAGCAACTGGGGATTGCGGTACGAGTAACAGGTGACGAGAGCTCCGACGGTGGCATGTGTGGTGTCGGCAGCCATTGCGGCAAGCAACGTGTAGCACTCGAAGTGTTCGGCGTTTGGGTCGCCGAACAGTGGGTAGAAGTGGTCCCACGTCCACAGGCTGTCGACGCCGAGGTCATCGGCGCGCTTCCATGCGTCCCGCATGGCCTGCACGGTGGTTGCTTGGGGTTGAATTTGTACGCCGATCTTCATGCGCTCAACCTAGCCTGAGCAGGTGCCGTCATCCCCAGCGCTGTCGATTCGACACGCGACCAAGCGCTTTGGTGAGTTCGTTGCGGTAAATGATTTGTCACTCGAGGTGATGCCCGGAACCTGTCTGGGACTGCTGGGTCCGAATGGCGCGGGAAAAACAACCTTGATGCGAATGATCACCGGGCAAACGGGACTGAACGGTGGGTCGATTTCCGTGCTGGACTTCGACATCGCCACACAGAGCCGCTCGGCACGTTCGGTTTTGGGGGTGTGTCCGCAGCAAGACAACATGGACGACCAGCAAACAGCACGAGAGAACCTTGCTCTGTGGGCGGCACTCTGCCGAGTGCCTCGTGCGCAGCGAAAGACGGCAATCTCCAGAGCGCTGGAAACGGCACAACTCACTGATCGTGCCAATGAACGGGTCACCAACCTCTCGGGTGGCATGCGCCGACGACTCCTCCTTGGGCGAGCATTCATCAACTCGCCAAGGCTGGTGTTGTTGGATGAGCCGACCGTAGGACTCGACCCCCAAGTGCGCAGTGACTTGTGGTTGATCATCGACGGGATGCGACGAAGTGGAGTCACCGTGGTGATGAGCACCCACTACATCGAGGAAGCCGAGCGACTTGCCGACGACATTGCAATCGTGAACCACGGGCAGGTGATTGCTCGAGGCACGCCACCGCAGCTGCGCGAGCAGTATGTGGGACTGGAAGCGGTCGAATATTTCGGTCCGACCGAGGTACTCGATGAAATTGCCACAAAGGCATCGGCCGTCGGACTGAAGTCACGACGTGCCGGGCTGAGCATCTCCGTGCTTGGAGTGGAGAACACGTCAGCAGGGCTGTTGGACTCGTGGGGTCGTTTGTCGCGTCGACCAACGAACCTTGAAGACGTCTTCGTGTTGCTGACGGGAGAGTCACTCGATGGCTAAGTTCGATGTTCGTTCGCTACCTGCCATTTGGACGCGCGAGCTGATCATCTTCAAGCGCTACTGGCCGGGTACCACGTTCACCGCCGTGCTCGAACCATTGATCTTTCTTTTTGCCATCGGCCTCGGTGTCGGTGCATTCGTCGATGAAATCGACGGCATGAAGTACGTGGTGTTCGTCGGCACCGGAGCGGTTGCCACCGCAGTGTTGTTCAGTTCCGTCTTTCCTGGCATGTACAACACCTTCATCGCTCGCGTGTTTCAAAAGGTGTATGACGGGATTCTTTCGACGCCGACGACGACGGCGGAACTGATGGTGGGTGAGGCCACGTGGGTGGCTGCGCGGACCGCGGTGTATGGGTCCGTCCCGATGCTGGCGACGATTCCATTCGGTCTGACGCCGCGCTGGACCATGTTGTTGGTGCCACCGATCTGCTTCATCTCCGCGCTGGGGCTCACGTTCTTGGGTCAGTACATCTCTGGTTTGGTCAAGGTGATCGATTCTTTTTCGTACTTCCAATCGGCACTCCTCACGCCGTTGCTCTTCGTTTCGGGAACCTATTTCCCCATCGATGGCTTGCCCGCGTGGTTCGGCACGATCAGCAACGTGAATCCGGTGTATCACTGCATCGAGTTGGTGCGAGATGCGTGTTTCGGCATGCTGTCTCTAGCGTCGCTGTGGCATGTGCTGGCGTTGGTGTTGTTCGCCGCAATCACGGGCACGTTGAGCGTTCGCGTGATGACCAAGCGTTTGATTACCTAGCGCGCCAGCCGGCTTGGTGTCGTTCCGGAACCCTCGCCGCTTTGTGTCAGACTCGGCACGTGCCACGCGCGCTCTTCAGCGTCCATGACAAGACGGGAGTGGCGGACTTTGCACGATCGTTGTGCGAACTTGGTTGGGAATTGCTGGCCAGCGGAGGAACGGCCAAGGAGTTGCGTGATGCTGCGCTGCCCGTGGTGGACATCGCCGAAGTCACCGGGTATCCGGCGATTCTCGGACATCGTGTGGTGACCCTGCACCCTGCGGTGCATGGAGGCATACTCGCCGACACCGCCAACGCGACACATCGTGAGGATTTGGCTCGACACAACATCGAAACGATCGACCTTGTGTGCGTTGGCTTGTATCCATTCGAGTCGAATCCCGGTATCGAACTGATCGATGTCGGCGGTCCGGCTCTCGTGCGTGGTGCAGCCAAGAACCATGCAAGGGTCGTCGTGGTCACCGACGTATCGCAGTACGAGCAAGTTGTCGAGGAGTTGCGAAGCTCGGGGGTGGTGAGCTCGGAAACCCGCCGTGACCTTGCTGCTCGTGCATTTGCAGTGACGGCGGCGTACGACGCGCGAGTGGCGGCGTGGTTTGCTCAGGACGATGTCGTACCGGAACGGGGAGCGTTGCCGGATCGCGTTACCCTGCGACTGGAACGTGAAGCGACGTTGCGCTACGGCGAAAACCCGCATCAACGCGGCGCAAGATATCGAGTCGTTGGTGAGCGCAGTTGGTGGAGTAGTGCGGAACAGCTTGGAGGGAAGGAGATGTCCTATCTCAATGTGCTGGACGCGGATGCTGCATGGCTGCTGGTGAATCGATTCTCCGAGCCTGCTGCCGCTGTCATCAAACACGCCAATCCGTGTGGTTTGTCCACGGCCGACAACATTGAGTCGGCGTATCTGCGTGCGCATGCCTGTGACCCGTTGAGTGCATTCGGTGGCGTGGTCGGACTGAATCGTGCGATGACCAAGGCGACCGCCGAGGCGATGGTGGGGGTTTTCACCGAGGTGGTGATTGCGCCGGAGTTCGACCCGGCAGCCCTCGAGGTCTTGCAGACGAAGAAGAATCTCCGGATCCTTCGCGCGCAGGCGCCATTTGGCGATGGCTGGTCATTGCGCGGAGTCGATGGTGCGGTGTTGGTGCAGGATCACGACACACCCTCTGCCGACACCTCGCGTTGGCGAGTCGTCAGCAACACCCAGCCCACCGCTGCACAGTGGCACGATGCTGCAGTGGCGTGGCTGACGTGCGCGGCGGTGAGCTCCAACGCGATCGTGTTGGTGCGGGATGCCAGCGCAATCGGCATCGGCGCTGGACAGCAAAACCGAGTTGATGCGGCGCGAATCGCATGCACTCGCGCCGGGGATCGCGCGAAGGGCGCGGTAGCTGCGAGTGATGCGTTCTTCCCGTTCCGCGACGGTCCGGATGTACTGGCGTCGGCCGGGGTGTCGATGATCGTCCAGCCGGGTGGAAGTCAGCGTGACGACGAGTCGATTGCAGCCGCCAACGAACATGGCATTGCGATGGTGTTCACGGACACCCGTCACTTTCGTCACTAACTTTTTGTCAATTCCCGAATGTCGGGAGTTGACACACGAGTAGCGTCTGCCTATGGACGAACTGTTCACTCGTTTTGAAGGTCTCACGTTCGACGACGTGGTGTTGGTGCCGGGTTTCAGCGATGTGTTGCCCGATCAAGCCGATACCTCGACGGTGTTTGCGCGCGATGTCGAACTGAATGTTCCATTGGTTTCGGCCGCAATGGATCGAGTGACCGAGGCACGCCTTGCCATTGCAATGGCACGCTGCGGTGGCCTTGGCGTGGTGCACCGAAATTTGTCGGTGGAGGACCAGGCGGCAGAGGTGCAAAAGGTCAAGCGGTCGCAGTCGGGAATGATCAGCGATCCCGTCACGTTGCGCGCAAACGCCACATTGGACGACGCAGAGGTGCTGATGAGTCGATTCAAGATTTCTGGCGTGCCGATCACCGACAGCGAGGGAGTGCTGGTTGGCATCCTGACCAACAGGGATGTTCGTTTCTGTTCTGCCGACGACTACAGGCGTCCGGTCAGTGACTTCATGACCAGCGAGGATTTGATAACCGCACCAGTGGGCACGACGCTCGAGCAAGCAAAGTCGTTGCTGCAGCAACATCGCATCGAGAAACTGCCGCTCGTCGATGACAAGGGTCGGTTGCGCGGTCTTATCACCGTGAAAGACATCATGAAGCGACAGGAGTTTCCCAATGCCACTCGTGACTCCGCCGGTCGTTTGCGGGTTGCTGCGGCGGTGGGTGTCGGTGATGACTTGGAGCGTCGTGTCGAGGCACTCGTGCGAGTCGGCGTCGACGCAGTGGTCATCGACACCGCACATGGCAACTCCACCGGCGTGGTGAAGGCCATCGAACGCATCAAGGCCGGATGGCCAGAATTGGCGGTGGTCGCAGGCAACGTGGTGGACGAGAGCGGCGTAGAAACGCTGCATGCTGCGGGTGCCGATGCCGTGAAGATCGGTGTCGGTGCCGGCTCCATCTGCACGACACGCGTCATCGCGGGAGCAGGGATGCCACAGTTGTCGGCAATTTGGTTTGCTTCGCAGAGAGCGCAGCAACTTGGTATTCCCACCATCGCCGACGGCGGTGTCACGTACTCGGGTGATGTGGTGAAGGCACTGGGTGCCGGTGCCAGTGTGGTGATGCTCGGCAGTTTGCTTGCGGGTACGGACGAGGCACCCGGGGACGTGGAGCTGTTCGAGGGTCGCCGATACAAGAGTTATCGCGGCATGGGATCGCTCGGTGCGATGCAGGGACTTGGTGCCGATCGTTACGGATCAGCCCAAGGCGGTGGTGGCCGCAACAAATTGGTTCCCGAAGGTATCGAGGGACGGGTGGCATATGCCGGGTCGCTCGCTGATGTGGTGTACCAGTTGGTTGGCGGGTTGCGCTCGGGAATGGGTTACGTGGGGGCTGGAACGCTGCTCGAACTTCATCGTCGTGCGAAGTTCATGCGGGTGACCGCTGCTGGCCGCGAAGAGAGCCACCCGCATGACGTGACCATCACTCACGAATCACCCAATTATCACCGTTCCTAGCTGCGCGATAGGGTTCGCGCGAATCAGCCCCTACTTCAGCAGGGTGACGATGACCGATGAGATACTTGCGAATGCGGAGAGCGAAGCGACCACCAGTGTCTTGTTGAATCGCAGGCGCTCCTCGAGCACACAAAAACGTTGGTCAAACTTCTTGTCGATCTGTTCGAAACGTTGGTCGAGTTTGTTCTCGAGGTGGTCGATACGTTGGTCAAATTTCTTGCCGATGTGTTCGAAACGTTGGTCGAGTTTGTTGTCGAGTTGTTCGAAACGCTCCTCAAATTTGTTGTCGAGTTGTTCGAAACGCTGCTCAAATTTCTTGTCGAGCTGTTCGATGCGTTGGTCGAGTTTGTTGTCGAGTTGTTCGAAACGTTGGTCAAATTTCTTGTCGAGCTCTTCGAATCGTCTGTCAACGTTGTCGAACTGGTTGCCCACTGCACCGAGCCGTTGGTTCAGCAACTCAATCAGCGTCAGGATGTTTGCAAAATGGGCGTCGGTAATGCGCCGTTCCCGATCGAATTCATAGCGAAGGTCGGCGACGGTCACGAGCCGGCCGTCCGAGCTTGCCGTGGTGGTAGTGCTTTCTGCCATGATCATGGATGTATCACTCCTGTGAGGTTTGTCAAGTTGCCAGTCGGCGACGGGTGTCGCTCAGCTAGCTGTGTGCAGGAGGTTGCCAGAAGGAACGAGAAACTTGTCGTTCGACGCTGTTTCGCACATGGACGGCTACGGTGGCGTACGGCATGAAAGGTCGAGCGTGAATCGGGGTGAGCTCGTCTCCATGCCGGTGGGCGGATCCACCGCCATCCACCGGTTCTTGGCCCATGTGCAACGCAATGTGTCATCGTCGGTGACCGACTATCGCAGCCTTCACTCCTGGAGTGTGGGCGACCCAGCGTCGTTTTGGAACCAGATTTCACTGTGGTTCGACGTCAAGTGGCACGACACACCGTCTCAGGTGATGGTTCGCGACCCGGCGATGGTCGGAACCAAGTGGTGGTCCGGAGGAACTCTGAACTTTGCCGAACAGGTCGTTCGAATGGCAAAGGGTCACCGCGACGAAGTTGCGGTCATCGGCTACTCCGACTCTCGTTCGCGAGTCGAACTTACGTGGGGAGAGCTGCTGAATCTGATCTCCCACTATCAGTCGATTCTTGTGAAAGCGGGTATTCGACAAGGCGACAGAGTGGCAGCATTTCTTCCGAACATCCCCGAGACAGCGGCACTCTTCCTGGCTTGCGCCGCGAGTGGCGTGGCGTTCTCCTCCTGTCCGCCGGAATTTGGTGAAGATGCCGTCATCAGCCGATTCGGGCAGATCGAACCCGCGATGCTCTTCTACGTCGATCGGTATCGCTACGGCAAGAAGGAGCACGACAAGTCGGAAGTCGTCGCACGAATCCTGGCATCCATTCCGTCGGTGCGAACCACGCATCGCGTGGATCTCTTTTCGGACGGTGAACTCATTCGCGATTCGCAATCTCCTGGCGAAGTTGCGATCACGCCGGTAGCGGCAAACCATCCGCTGTACATCCTGTACTCATCCGGCACCACTGGATTGCCGAAGCCGATCATTCATGGTCATGCAGGAATCCTCCATGAACACATGAAGATCATGTCGCTGCATCACGACCTGGGTCATGGTGAGCGTTTCATGTGGTATTCCACCACGGGGTGGGTGATGTGGAACTATCTCATCTCGAGCCTGCTCGTCGGAACCACGATCGTTGTCTACGACGGAGATCCTGCCTATCCCGACATTTCGCGACTGTGGTCGGTTGCCGGTGATGAACGGCTGACCATGATCGGGCTCGGTGCAAACTTCATCAACAATTGCCTGAAGTCCGGATTGGTGCCGCGAGATCGGTTCGACCTTTCATCGCTTCGTATCGTCGGGTCGACTGGTTCACCGCTTGCCGCTGAGGGGTATCGATGGGTGATGGAGAATGTTGGCCATCACGTCGCCGTGCACAGTATTTGTGGTGGCACCGACGTTGGGAGTGCATTTCTCGGGATGTCTCCATTGCTTCCCGTTCGTGCAGGTGAGATGTCGTGCGCGCTTCTCGGCGCAGATGTTCGGGCGTTACGGCCCGACGGGACGGTGTGCGACCCGGGTGAAACCGGCGAACTCGTCATCTCCACCCCGATGCCATCGATGCCCGTTGGTTTGTGGAACGATTCCGATGGACGTCGTCTCCGGTCGACATATTTCGAGGATTTCCCCGGCAAGTGGCGCCACGGCGACTGGATCACGTTTTTCGACGACGGAATGGCGGTGGTGAGTGGGCGATCCGATGCCACGTTGAATCGTGGCGGTGTTCGAATCGGTACCGCCGAGTTCTACAGCGTCACGGAGTCGTTGCCCTTCGTGGTGGACAGCTTGGTGATTCATCTCGCCTCGCCGGGTGAAGAGCTGGGCAAGCTCTTGCTTTTTGTGCAATCGGAAGGAAGTGAACTCACTACCGAGCAACGAAGGCTGATCGTCACGGAGTTGCGGACCCGGCTTTCGCCCCGTCACGTCCCCGACGACATCATCGTGGTGCCGATGATTCCGCGGACACTCTCGGGCAAGAAGCTCGAGATTCCGGTGAAGAAGATTCTCTTGGGCGCAAAACCAGGCGATGTGTGCTCACTCGACTCACTCGTCAATCCCGCTGCACTCGACGACTTCGTGAAGGTGCGCGACTCCTTGTCGCTCGCCTAGTTGCCGTCTGGAATCCAGTTGCCGTGGAATCCGTTGGGGACGCGCACCGGAAGATGCACGACCGCGACCGGATCTTCGGTGATTGCCTGCGCATCGAAGATCGCAAGGTCGGAAGTGTCGCTCTGTGTGTCGTGGCGAAGCGTGATCACGTAGCCATCATCCTCGGACTTCGCACCCTCGCGCGAAACGAACACCGGCTCGCCGTAGCCATAGCGCGGCTGGTCGACGCGTGACTGCACGAAACCATTGTCAACGTCGGTCTTCATCAGTGTGTCTTGGGCGAATCCTGTGCCAATACCCGATGAGTAACCGAACCGATATCGCCGACCGGTGAGTTCTTCGTTGATGCGTGGAAATTCTTGTGGTCGGTCATTGACGATGCTGCTGCGCGCAGTGCCGCGCTTTCCGTCGAGCCACCAACGGGTCAGCACGGGGCTACCCTCATTCGGTCCGCGACGGTCGCGATCGAACACCTTCGGATGCCGTACCGCATCAAGAACGACTTCATCGCCGTCTTCGTACGCATTCATCGGATGGAAGATGTAGCAAGGATCTACGGGTATCCACTTGATGTCGGTTGCCTGACCTTCGCGCGGAAGCAGTCCGATGCGTGCCTCGTAGTCGTTGTTCCAAAAATAGGGAAAGCTCACACCGTTCATCGCTGCATCGAGGTTGAACACGCAAGGGAGATCGAACACCAGCACGTAATGCTCGGTGATGGCGAGGTCGTGCAGCATCGGGCCGCCTGGTAGCGGGATGTCGACGTGCCTTCGCACGCGACCATCGACGCCGACCACGAGATACTGCACTTGGTTGCCCCACGCCCAGTAGTAGGCCATGACATGCAGGTCGCCAGTCTTTGGATCACGCTTTGGATGGGCGGAGAACGAATGGGGAAGTGTTCCGTGCAAGTTCGAGACACGAACGGTGTCCAGTTCGTATCCGAGTTCAACCGGCGGGCCACCTCCTTCGACGATGGCGAACGTGTGACCCGCGTGTCCAATCACGTTCGTGTTCGCAGAGAACGTTGGATGGTCCTTTGGCCAGTCTGATGGTGGCGGAGTTCCACCCAACACCTTGCACACGTCATTCGTTCGCACCCAGCGATTTCGGTACCACATGGCACGACCGTCATCGAGACGAATGCCGTGCACCATGCCGTGACCGAGGAACCAGTGGTGGGTGTTCTCGTCAACGGACCCGGCGGGGTTTGGCCCATTGCGCAGATAGCGGCCGCTGAGTTCGGTGGGAATGTGTCCGGTCACACGAAGGTTGGTCACCGTGACTTCTTCGTGTACCGGCGCGAGATTGTTGGAAAGATACGGGTTGGATGAGTGTCGCTCGATCGTGGACATATCGGCCTCGCGGGTGTGGTGACGTATGTTGTGCGCCAGCCTAGGCACTTAGTGGTGGGACACGGCAAAGCCGCGATAACCATCGCGCGCCACGTCGGCACACGTCTGAGCGTATGCAGGAAACCCGGGGAGTGGCATGAAGATGCGTGGTTTGGCTGGGACGTTGGCGCCGAGATACCACGAGCTGCAGGACTGGTACAGCGTCATGCCGGCGACCGTGTTGACGTGCCGGACCCATCGTTGCTGCGCGTCGGCATCGGCCTCGATGGTTGACATTCGATGGTCCTTCAACCATGTGATGCAGTCGGCGATCCATTCCACGTGGTGCTGAATGGAGACGATCATGTTCGTGAGCACCGACGGACTTCCAGGGCCGGTGATGGTGAACAAGTTGGGAAATCCGTGTACCGACAACCCGAGGTAGTTCACCGGACCAGCAGACCACGCGTCATGCAGCATCGTGCCATTGCGACCTGTGATGCTGATTTTGGAGATTGCGCCGGTCATTGCGTCGAAGCCGGTGGCAAAGACGATTGCATCGAATTCGTGCTCCTCGCTACTGCGCGAACCAGTGGCACTCCTGACGACGACGCCATTTGCCGTGAATCGCTCGATGGGCTGCTCGCGTAAGTCGATGAGCGATACGTTGGGGCGGTTGAACGTTTCGTAGTACTCGGTGTCCACGCATAGTCGCTTGCATCCGATGATGTCATCGGGTGTGAGTTTTCGTGCAGTATCCGGATTTCGCACCGTCGATCGAATCTTGTCACGGACGAAGTCGGCAATGAGACGGTTCGATTCCGGATTCGTGAGTGCGTCATTGAACGCACCGAGAAACAGCAGGCCCCCCTTCTGCCATCGCTCTTCGAGTGCCGCACGACGCTCGACCTCGTTCACTTCGGAGGCACCGTGCGGTCCGGTCGGTGTATCGCCGCCGAGTGCTGCGCGGGTGAGACTGTTCTTTCGGCGAAACTCGGCGTAGTTGGCCTTGATGCTGGCGACGTATTCGGGCGCAAGTTGTTGATTGCGGGCTGGTATCGAGTATGCAGGCGTTCGCTGCATCACCGTGAGATGTGCCGCTTGTTCGGCGATGAGGGGAATGGATTGAATCCCGGACGACCCCGTGCCGATGACTGCAACTCGTCGTCCGGAGAAGTCGACACCTTCATGTGGCCATGCCCCCGTGTGGTACGTGCCACCGGTGAACAGATGATCATCGGGGAAGCGCGGTACGTTCGCCGACGACAGGCAGCCGGTGCCGAGCACCACGAACCGTGCCGTGGTGGTGTGCTCGCGGTGGGGAGATGCGTCGTTTGCCGCGGTGGTCGTTACCAGCCACGCATCGTTGTGCCACTGCAGGGAGATCACCGTGGTGTTGAAGGAGATATCGCGGCGGAGATCGAATCGGTCAGCGACATGCTCGGCGTACCGCAGAATTTCGGGTTGCGTGGCGTACTTCTCCGACCATTCCCATTCCTGCTGGAGCTCGTCGGAGAATTGGTACGAGTATTCGAGACTCGGCACGTCGCAGCGAGCACCCGGATAACGGTTCCAGTACCAGGTGCCGCCGACTCCGCCGCCGCGTTCGAAGACGCGCGCGGTGAATCCCGCTTGTCGCGCGCGATACAACATGTACATACCTGCAAACCCGGCGCCGACGATGGCGACATCGACCTTCATCGATGTCGGGGCCGGATCCGGGGCGAGATGTTTCGCCGCTCCCATGCGTACATTGTTGCCGATTCGCACTACCGTGAACCAGCGGGAGCTCGATCAACGAGCGCAGGGGAGCGACATGACGCAATCATCACCACAACGCCTCATCGACAACATGCGCGGCGTGAGATATGGCGAGTTGCTGCCGATATTCCTTCGCGAAGACGGACTGCATGCCGAGGTGTACGGCACGCAGTTGCTGAATGACTGCCCACAGGAGTTATGGGAGAACATCGACCCCAAAGCTGTCGCCGCCGAATTGGGAGCGATGTTCGTCAAAGTGAATGGTCCGCGCCGTTGGGTACTTGACGGGCTTGGCACCAAGGTGGCACCGATGGAGCCGGTACTACGAGAGTTCGGCGGCATCATGTTTCGTCGCATTGCAACCTTGCCGTTGGGCGACAAACTCGGCGGTGGCCCCTACTCCGAAATCACGGTCAATCGTGGTGCCGTATTTTTCTGGGACGCCGGAAAGTCGGTATTCGAGCTCGTGAACCCTGAGGGGAAGGCCTATGTGATGCAGGCCTTGTGCATGGGTGTGGATGCAACCATGTCGGAAGAGTCACTCGCCACCCTTGGGGCACGACTATCCATGCCGCATGGCTGGTCGTATCGCACCCGCGTGCTTTCCGAAGAGTTGGTGATCGATACCACCGCAACACTTGCAACGGTGTTGCAGGACGAGTTCGAGAACTCCTACACCTTGCCGAATTGAGTCAGTCGAACGCCACGATGTGGCCGACGCTCGGGTCGACTTTGCCCGCCACGAGATCGGTGTAGACGCCGACTATTGCTTCCGCGCCACGGCTGTGACGCATCGACATCCAACGCGCACTGCTGTCGATGAAGACTGCGAGGGCGTCGGATATTCGTCGATTGACTTCCTCGCGCCCCCACTCCTTGCCGCGTTTTGCGAGCTGCGAAGGCGCAAAGAAGAACTCCGGGCGTGGGGCCGGAATGGATGCACTGCTCCGCTCGACATCCCAGTGCGTGGCACCAACACTTGCCGAGTGCGCAATCAAGTCAGGAAGCAACCCGTGAATTTGACCGACGATGTTCGGATTTCCGGCCATGTCTACGACGATCGACCTCGTTTTCTCGATGGAGTGCAACATGTCGTAGGTAATGACTTCGTCGTACTCGCCAACGGTCTCGGTGAAGGCAGCATTGGGTGCTGAAGTGAGTCCGATCACGCGCAGATCGGAGAACCTCTTCACGCAGTGGGCGAGCGCAATCGCCGTCTTGCTCGATGCACTGGTGATTATCACCTGGTATGCGCCGAAATTCTGCCGCTCCCGAATGAAGTCCTCGATCAGAAATGAGGTGAGAAAGAGTCCACGTAGGACGAGGATCGCATCATCGTTTGGTGTGACCTCCGCTCGATCGAAACTTCGGTAGGCCATGGCATGCTTCTCGCGCCATGATGCGGCATCGATGAATCCGCCGCGGGAAGATTGAGCTTCCACGACGTGGTAATCGGCAAGTGGGAAGAAGCCGAAATATCGTCCCCCGACCGGAACATCGGCGCAGTTGGAGGCTGTCACTACACCGAATCCCATGGCGGGTAGACGACCCCAACCTTCCTCGGTGGGAAAGAAGCCCCAGTAGTCGAGCATGTCGCCACTGAGGGCGTAACTCACATTGTTGGAGGTGAGCGCCGCGCGCTCCAGACGCATGGCGACGTGTTGGGGTGGCAAGTCGCGTGGTATCACAGTGGAGACCAATCGTGTTTGTCGGATGTCCCGACGATTGATCTCAACCTGCACGTTGTCGCCCTCAGCCCTGAGTGATGGAGTCCATGGAGGCGCGAACGGTCATCACGTATGTATCGCCGTCTGCCGTTCCAGGAATCGAGGCTGCGAGCAACTCCGCTTCATCGTCGGAGGCAACCGGTACGAACTGTACGGTGTCCCACTTTCGACCGTCCCCGATGATGGTGCCTTCCGCCGCAAGGTTGGTCGCGCCAGGTAGCTGACTGAATGCGGCATCACGGTTCGGAGTTTGGCGAACCACCATGGCGACGAGTCGGTTGTCATCGGTCTTGGGTCGACCTCGAGTGTCAAGCGACAAATCTTGCGGGCGACAACACACGATGATGGTGCGTTGCATGCCAGCGGCTTTGTGAACGTGTTTTTCGCTGAAGTCCTTGCGTGATTGCATGTCGATGAATGATTTGCGCGACGGGTAACGAACGACTGCAATGCGATCCCAATTTTCGGATCCAACGTGACTCTTTACAACATCGCCAACGAACATCATGTTGGCGCCAATCTTGGCGAGAATGGATGCCGGGTTGTAGCGATCGTCTGCTTCGCGACCACTGATGGGCTTATCGACACTGGCATCGGCGGTGTATTGCGCAACTTCGTGATACTTCATGAGGTTCACCATGTAGATGGGACCGTCATCCTCAGGTGGCCGCGTGGCGAGCGCCATGGCGTAGTCCTTGTCTATACGTCCGTATTTGTGTGGGAGTTTCGCTGCGTCGTCCATTTGTACCTGCCTCTGGGGCGAGCGTAGTTCTCTTGGCACTCTCCAGCATCAGCGAACGGAGTTGGTTACTAGGGTTTAGTCATGGCCAATGACTTCAGACGACCGTTGTCAGCCGTCGAGCGCGTTATCACCACCGACGACGGGACTCAACTCAGCACCGTCTCCATGGGGTCCGGAACTCCCGTCGTGCTGGCACACGGGTTCGCCCTCGATATGCACGGCTGGAACGTGATTGCCGAAGACCTCGTTCGTCGCGGCTTTCGTGTCATCGCCTTCGATCAACGAGGTCACGGTCGTAGTGATATTGGCAGCCAAGGAGTCGGTTCCCGTCAGATGGTTGATGACTACCTGGCGGTACTTCGTGCATATGACGTGACGGGCGGAATTCTGGTCGGGCACAGCATGGGTGGATTCCTCGCAATCCGCGCCCTTGTCGAACAGCCAACCGCCATGGCGCGACATCTTCGTGGGTGTGTGCTGATGGCGACGTTTGCCGGAGACGTGAACCGCAAGAACATCCAGAACCGAATTCAGATTCCAATGATCCAATCGGGATTGATGGGCAGGATGATTCGCAACGATGCGACTGCAGCGTTCTTTGCAAAGTCAGTCATGGGGGACGAGAAATTCCCTGAGATGATGGAAGCTTTCATCGAGATCTTTCGGAAAACCGACCTACAACCACTGGTGCCAATCTTGACCGCATTCGTGAAGGAGGATCGCTACTCACAGCTCGGCAACATCACCTTGCCGTGCCGAATCGTGGTGGGAGAGAAAGACAAGACAACTCCTCCATTCCACACCGATTGGCTCCACGAAGGAATCAAGGGCTCCACGCTGAGGCGAATCCCACGTCGGGGGCACATGTTGAATTGGGAAGCCCCTGAGATACTGGTAGAAGAAATCGTCGCTCTCGCCAAGTGACGGCAACAAGCTCCCGTAGCTCAGTTGGATAGAGCGACGGTTTCCTAAACCGCAGGTCGCAGGTTCGATTCCTGCCGGGAGCGCCAATTGCCGTTCAGTCGCGCGTATAACGCGCGAGAGCCGCAGCGATTTCCTCCTCGGCGGCCTTCACGTCTGCCCACTCTCCGACACTCGACATCTTGCCGGGCTCGATGAGTTTGTACACCTCGAAAAAGTTCGCAACTTCGGTCAGCAGGAAGTCCGGAGCATCGGTGAGGTCGCGGTGCTTGTCGTACCGGGCATCACGTGACGGGACGCAGAGCACCTTGGCGTCCGGCCCCTTCTCGTCTTCCATCCAGAAGACGCCGATGGGCCTTGCCCAAATGTGGCAACCGGGAAACGTTGCCTGCGGCAGCAAGATGAGCGCATCAAGTGGGTCGCCATCTTCGCCAAGCGTGTTCGGGAAGAACCCGTAGTCGAGTGGATATTGCGTTGCAGTGAAGAGCGTTCGATCCAGCCAGATGGCACCGGTGTCGTGATCCATCTCGTACTTGTTGCGCGAACCTTGTGGAATCTCCACGATCATCTCGATTTCCATACGACCATTTCTATCCGCCGTTCAAGTGGGGTCGACACCTTTACTGATGTCGCCAATGATGACTACAGCGGTGGAAGGGCGGCGCGGAACTTCGCCAACTCGTCCTCGGCAATCGGTACCAGATGTGCTTCCGTAGGGAACACGCCGGACTCCACATCGGTTCGGAACTCGTTGAATGCCGCGATCCGCTCGCGCTGCAACCTTGCGTGCTCTGCGGAAAAGTCCCGGTACACCTTCGAATGTCGCGGAATGTGCGCGGTTCCCGAGAGATCACGATTGGTCGGGTCATTGAGGATGTCCATCGCAAACAAGTACTGCGCATCGCAACCCGCTCCGGCTCCCATCGACCACAAAGAGAGGCGGGTGAGCCTCTTGCTGATCTCGGCGGCGACTGCGGCAGGAATGACTTCAACTTCGGCGGCTATTGCACCTGCATTTTCGAGTGCGACACACTCGGCGTGGATCCGTAGGGCTTCGTTGGCGGTCTTGCCAACGGCACGGAACCCGCCCGTCCAGCTCGCGCGAGACGGCACGAGGCCAACATGGCCGACGACCGGAATGTATTCCTTTGCGAGATACTCGATGCGGTCGAGTGAACCCGAGTAATAGATGCAGTCGGCGCCAGCCCTCAACATCTCGCCGGCCCACCGTAGGTGATCGTCGGCTGAACCCACTTCAAGGTGGGTACGCCCAGTGAGCGTGAAGAGCGAGGGGGCGACTTCGCGATAGCGCGGGTGGGTCACCAGCTCAGAAGGGGCAGATGCAAGATCAATTCCGGCAATCTCTGCGGCCTCCGCCTCCTCGAGGGTGAAGATTCGCAACATCGTGAGTTGTCGCTTCCCCTTCAGGGCCGCGAGGTCTGCGACGGTCAGTCGGCGTCTGGTCACGTTCGCACACTAGTTGCCCACCGAGATGTCGAGTCCGGGTGAAATCGTGCCGTCCAACGACGGTCTCAGCGACTAGTGCGTCGTTGTGTTCGAGAGCCAGTGGTCTCGGGCCTCGGCGTAGCGCTCTCGTACATGAGGAACTGGGCTTGCTTCGTGCGAGATACTCGGTGAATCGAGCGGCCAGGTCGGGAACTCCCCGGTGAGCGCCCAGGTGGCCTGACGTGCAGCACCGTCGGCGACGTACTCACTTGCAGGTGGAACTTCGACGGGCACACCGAGCACCGCTGGTGCGATCCGCCGTACTGCCTGCGACGAGGCTGCTCCGCCCACGAGTGCGACTCCGCTGACGTGAGCCCCATTGGCGATGAGTGAGTCGAGAGCATCGGCCATGCCACACAACACTCCTTCCACGGCAGCCCGTGCGAGGTTGGATGGTGTTGCGTTGTCAAGCGTCAGGCCCAGCACGCCACCAGTGGCGAGTGGCAAGTTCGGGGTGCGCTCACCGGCAAGATACGGCACAACGACGAGGCCTTCGGCACCGGGCGGTGCCGATAACGCGAGACTCGAGAGTTGTTGATGATCCACGCCAAGCAACGAACACATCGCATCGAGCACTCGAGCGGCATTCAACGTACACACCAGTGGAAGGAACGCTCCAGTTGCATCGGCAAAGCCGGCAACTGAGCCCGAAACGTCACGCGCACTCATCTCACTTCGCACATAGGCCGTCCCGGATGTGCCGAGAGATACCACTGCTTTGTCTCGCGCGTCGACTCCGAGTGCAGCTGCTGCGTTGTCGCCCGCACCAGCACCAACCGTTCGTTGCCCCCACGACACCGAATCTGCAGGACCGAGTACCCGTGGAAGTGTGACGTCGTGACCCAGCGCTCGCACGAGCAAGTCACGTCGGTACTGATTGGCCACGGAGTCGAAGTACCCGGTACCCGATGCATCGGATCGATCGGTGGTGATGTCCTCAAGTTGCGCCGATTCGCGCAATCTCCATGTCAGCCAGTCGTGCGGTAGACATACGGCTGCGATGCGAGCCGCATTCGCAGGCTCATGTTCTGCAATCCATCGGAGTTTCGTCACCGTGAACGAGGCGACCGGAACGGATCCTGTTGCGTCCACCCATTCCCGAGCGCCGAGCTCATTGACCAGCGCCAAGGCAGCCTCGGCAGAGCGAGTGTCGTTCCACAGCAGGGCGGGGCGAACGACGTTTCCGTCGGAATCGAGACACACTGCACCGTGTTGCTGTCCACCAATCGATACCGCTGCAACGTCATCCAATCCTCCCGCAGCGCGAATGGCTTGGTGAAGCGCGTCCTCCCAACGTGCAGGGTCAACTTCGCTTCCGTCGGGGTGTTTGGCTGACCCATGACGTACGAGTACGCCCGATTCCGCGTTGCGGATAACCACCTTGCAGGACTGGGTGGAGGAGTCGACTCCCGCAACGAGTGTCAATTCAGCGGGCGCCCATCAAGTGCTCAACAGCCAATTGTTGCAGGCGAACGAAGCCGTAACCTTTCGCGCCGGCAGTATCGACATCGAAGTTGGCGATGCCGTCGTTGGAGATGATGTCCTTCCACGACTCATTCGGCGACAGGGTTGGTGTGGAGAGTTCGGCAATGCGTGCCGTTCGCAGTGCTTCCTGCACTTCGGGGTCGGACCGGAATGCAGCTGCGCGGTCACGTAGCAACTTGTACATCCGCATGTTCGCGGCGGCAGAGAACCACACACCGTCCAGATCCTCCGTCCGCGAAGGTTTGTAGTCGAAGTGTCGGGGACCGTCATAGGCAGGGGCGCCGCCTACTCCGCCAAACTCAAGGAGATCCACCAAGCTGAAGGCGTTGATCAGATCCCCATGTCCAAAGACCAAGTCCTGGTCGTATTTGATGCCGCGCTGACCGTTCAGATCGATGTGGAACAATTTGCCCTGCCACATTGCTTGGGCGATACCCGAGGTGAAGTTGAGGCCAGCCATTTGTTCGTGTCCGACCTCGGGGTTGAGTCCCACCAGATGCGAGTGCTCGAGTTTCTCGATGAATGCAATTGCGTGTCCGATGGTGGGAAGGAGGATGTCGCCGCGAGGCTCGTTCGGCTTGGGTTCGATCGCAAAACGAAGGTCGTACTTGCGCTCGACCACGAATGATGTGAGGGTGTTCATCGCCTCTGCATAACGGTCGAGAGCGGCACGAACGTCCTTGGCGTGGTCGTACTCCGCGCCTTCGCGACCACCCCACAGCACGAATGTGCGTGCCCCGAGATCGGCCGCCAACTCGATGTTGCGCAGAACCTTTCGAAGGGCAAAACGACGCACATCGCGATTGTTGCTGGTGAATCCACCGTCTTTGAACGCGGGATGGGTGAACAGATTGGTGGTGATCATCGGAACGCAGATACCCGTCGATGCCAATCGCTCCTTGAAACGCGCGACGATGGCGTCGCGTTCGGTTGCGCTGCTGCCGAACGGCACAAGATCGTCATCATGGAAGGTGACACCCCATGCCCCGATGTCCGCCAGCTTGTCGACAATGTGCATTGGGTCGAGGGCCGGACGAGTGGCATCACCGAAAGGGTCGCGTGCCTGCCAGCCCACGGTCCACATTCCGAAGGAGAACTTGTCGGACGTTGCCTTTGCCATCATCGTTTCCATTTCGTCGAGTGTCTGCGAATCACGAACGTTCGCTACGAGCGCAAATCCTAGTTGTCATGGGTGGGTGGTCGGCCTGCCCGGGCTCCCCAGCTTTTGACTACTGTGGGCTCATGAGAGAGCCAGGCTGGTTCTTCGCGGATGACTGCAAGATCGACGACCTGCGGCGAGTCGTTGACGTCGAGACTCGGATCTCCGATTATCCGCACGCGTCAGCGATAGAAAACAACGTCGTCATTTTTGATGCTCCCCGAGTTCGCAAGGCACTCTCCACTCCGAGTGCCCGCCGAGCGATGATGACGGAAGTTACGAGAGCTCTCAGTGAAGGCCCGGGAGTGATTGCGTTTCGCAATGCCTATGAAGATGTCTCCGTCGTTGATCGAGCCACTGCCGTGTATCGGGCCATCATCGAGGAACAGCATGCGGCAGGCGCGAGACGCGGCGACCATTACGCAAAACCCGGCGCGAACGACCGTGTCTGGAATTCACTCGAGAAGCTTGCAGTTCGCGAACCCGCCGTGTTCGTCGACTATTTCAACAACGACATTCTCTCCCTCGTTGCCGCATCGTGGCTCGGGCCTCGGTATCAGTTCACCACACAAATCAATGTGGTCAATCCGGGAGGGGAAGCACAGAGCCCGCATCGCGATTACCATCTCGGCTTCATGGAGACGCATGAAGCCGAGATGTATCCGGAGCACATCCACGGTCTCTCGCCGCTCCTCACGTTGCAAGGTGCCGTCGCACACTCCGACATGCCACTCGAGACCGGCCCGACCTACTACTTGCCGCACTCCCAGAAGTACCCCATGGGTTACGTGGCATGGAAGCGCCCGGAGTTCCGCGACTTTGTCAACGCACACTTCATCCAAGTCGAACTCAGGAAAGGCGACGTATCGTTCTTCAATCCGGCGGTGTTCCATGCCGCCGGCACCAACCGAACGACCGATGTTCGTCGTATGGCGAATCTGTTCCAGATGAACTCACCCTTTGGCCGCGCAATCGAGACCGTCGATACCAAGCGGGTATGTCTCGCGATTTATGACGAACTTCGCGAGCGAGTCGGCAAGGGAATGCCCGTTGAGGAATGGCTCGCTGTCGTGGCTGCCGCGTCGGAGGGTTACCCATTCCCGACGAATCTCGATCGAGACGTGCCTCTCGACAGACTGACACCGCCCGCACAGTCGGACATCATGACTACGGCACTACTCGAATCGTGGTCGTCGGAGAGATTCGTCAAAGAATTGGATGAATACGAATTCCGCCACCGTTCGGCGTGAAATGAAAGTGGGACCGAGTCCCTTAGGAGATACGAAACTCGACGATGCCGTCACGTACGCGAGTTTCATGCGTACGAATCGCGAGTCGTGCAGGGGTGGCGACTGCAGCCCCAGTTACGGCATTGAAGCGTCCGTTGTGTTTCGGGCACTCGATGACGTCACCATCGACGAATCCCTCGGCGAGATGGGCCTTACCGTGAGTGCACACACCATCGATGACGATGCATCGACCGTCACCAGTCTTGACCACGGCGTACGTTGCGTCGCCAACGTCGCATCGACGAACGTCATTGAGTGAGAGCGCCGACTCGGGGCCGGCGTTGAACCACTGGTCAGACATCAGGCGTTGACGGAAGGTACGGAACGCTGAACGAAGAAGGTGTCGTCAGTGGCCTGCTTTCGAAGTGCAGGCAATACTTCTTTCAGCGCCGACCACAGGCTGGGGTAGGGATTCGGTAGCTGGGACTTGACCGCCTCGTGCAGGTTCTTCAACTGATGGAACGGCACCGACGGATACATGTGGTGCTCGACGTGGTAGTTCATGTTCCAGTAGATCCAGCGGTTGAGCGGGTTCATGTAGATCGTCCTGGTATTCAGACGATGATCGGTGACGTCTTCAGCCAGCCCGGCGTGTTGGGTGATGCCGAGCACCACCATGTAGAAACGCCCGTAGAAACTGGGAAGCACTGCATACATGAGTGGTTCGAAGCTCCTCAGTCCGATTGCGAGACCAATCACGGCTGCGATGACTGCAAGATATGCACGCGAAGCCCATGCAGACGTTTTCAGGGTTTCGACCGGTTGGTAATCGCGTTGGTCAGCCGGAAAGATACCGCAAGCATTGCGAACGAGTTTCATGAACTCTGCGGGTACACCCATGATGCCAATCATCTCAAGCACGTATCGGAGTACCGGCACGTTGCGCTTGAACGAAATCTCGTTGTCGCGACCGACGATGATCGTGTCGCTGTGGTGCCGCGCATGACTCCAGCGCCACGATTCCGGCTCGCGAAACACCATGAACGAAGCTATGTAATAGACCACGTCGTTGAGCCATTTGGTACGAAATGCGGTTCGGTGTCCGCACTCGTGCCAACGAGAGTCGCTCATCGACCCGTAGAGCAATCCGTACACGGCGAATGCCGGCACCGCCCACCAGGTGCCCCAGGCGCGATGACCCAGCCAGCCTGCAACGATCAGGGCCGCAAGCCAGCTTGCAATGTGAAAACTTGCGAGCGCATTGTTGCGCTGCATCAACTGGCGCATCACATCACGATCAATCT
>Ga0207937_1000057_pt1 | contig 33789 bp, 22 predicted proteins | sample LakMenEpi04Sep11_FD_150668 | JGI IMG/M metagenome (GOLD analysis project Ga0207937, IMG submission 150668) | Freshwater microbial communities from Lake Mendota, WI - 04SEP2011 deep hole epilimnion (SPAdes) | ecosystem: Environmental > Aquatic > Freshwater > Lentic | place: Lake Mendota, Madison...
TGCTAACGAACGAAGTTTTGATTCGTTGCGTTGTACATGGTTTTGGACTAACGAGTTGATTCGCGACTCGGTATTTTTAAAAAGTTCTAGCAGTTCGTCTTTGCTTGGTGCGACGATCTCTGCGGCTTCGGTCGGCGTCAAAGCTCGTACATCCGCTGCTAGATCGGAGAGAGTAACGTCAATCTCGTGGCCAACGGCGGAAACCGTAGGAATTGGGCAGGCGACTAATGCTCGAACGACGATCTCTTCGTTAAAACACCAAAGGTCTTCGACAGATCCACCACCACGCCCGACAACGAGTATATCCAGTACAGGTTGAATTCTTGCCGCAACTCGAATCCCGCGTACGATCTCTTCCGCCGCGCCCTCTCCCTGGACTTTCGATGGAATTACGAGCACGTTTGCGTTAGGCCATCTACGTCCCAGCACTTGACAGAAATCGTGAATCGCGGCGCCAGCTGGACTAGTGACGAAGCCAATACGACGTGGAAATCGAGGAAGTGTTTTCTTTCGTTCAGATGCGAATAATCCCTCTCGATCAAGCTTTTGAAACAACCGACGAAAGGCTGCTTGCAATGCCCCGACCCCTTGTTGTTCCATTCGTTGAATCACGAGCTGGTAGCTACCGCGAGGCGAGTAGACGTCGAGCCGCCCCTGCACCAAGACAGCCATCCCTTCCGTGATATCCATCCCGATTCGTTCCAGTGTTGATCGCCAAACAACCGCCGAGATTTGCCCGCTAGGATCTTTCAATGTCAGATAGACGTGCCCGGCTGCAGACTGCGTCAGGTTGCTAATTTCTGCGGCGATCCAAACCGTTGGAATGGATTGGTCTAGAGCTCTCTTGATCCACTCGTTTAGTTGCGAAACAGTTAAAGGCGCATCTTGGGAAGTACCTGGCTTCGATTGTTTCTGGGGTTTGCCTTTCATGGAATCGCCAAAAAAAGCGTCAGCGTCATCACTCCATAAGAAACCGGTCATGGTTCAAGTGACTCTTGTCGTGCGCAATAAAAAGGTTCCTCGCCAGGCTTGGTGGAACCATCGCATGCCCAATCTTCAGCGATGGTTGTTACGTTTGACAAACGTTGCTCCACAAGCTGTCTGTACTCTTCAACACCGTCCTTTCCAAGTTTCTTTGGGGCCTGTATCGGATGGTCGAGAACGATTCTAGCTCGAGACCCGAATCGTGGGCAAGCAAACTGATCCCAGGTCCGTCGAAATCGCCATGGTCGGTCGTAACCGCAGCCCAGTGGAACGATCGGTATACCAAGCAGGCTTGAAAGATAGATACATCCACTGGAGACCTGTCGTCTCGGACCCAAAGGACCATCTGGCGTGATCACTAAACTCTTTCCTTTCAGCTGCCGAACGATGGTCAGTACGGCTTCCGTGCCTCCGCGACTGGTGGAACCGCGAACGGCTTCATAGCCAAAGCTTGACGCCAACCCGAGCAGCCAATCGGCATCTCGATGGCGGCTAGCCAAGAGGACTAAATCACACCCTCTGCGTGCCCAGCATGGAACAAGCATGTACTCATGCCAAAAGACAAAAATAGCAGGTCCTTTGAATCCGCGAACGACGGGATCTGCGAGCGGGTCGTATCGAAGGATCTTGCTGTCGAGTGTCTGAATCCATCCGACAATACCAGCAGCCATGATATTACCAACCGAACGAATACCGCTTCTTCGCAGACTCGTTCGCAATCTCGATCTCAATCCTGTCACAACGATTCAACCCGCCAATGCCCAGTAAACACCTCTTGGGCTGGGCCTGTCATGAAGACATGGTTGGTTGACTCATCCCATCGTAGCTTCAATTGTCCGCCGATCAAATTGTTGAGAATGGTTCTGTCTGTATGGCCCGTCAGTACTCCGGCGACGCACACAGCACTAGCGCCGGTCCCGCAAGCCCATGTTTCGCCAGAGCCTCGCTCCCATGTGCGCTGTCGCACTTCACCACGTGCAAGTACCTCCACAAACTCTACATTGGTTCTTTTGGGAAATCGGTCGTCTCGTTCGATCATAGGACCGATCCCCAAAACCAATTCGTCATCTGCTTCTGGGACAAAAATGACACAGTGTGGGTTTCCCATGGAGACGCAGGTAGCAAAAAAGCGTCTTCCTTTGAACTCGATAGGAACGTTCACAACGCGCTCGTCCGGCGCAACAAGAGTGGTAGGAATCTTAGCCGCGTTCAGTACCGGTTCTCCCATATCGACTGTGATTTGTTCCGCCAGTCCGTTCTGGATGTCTAGTTCTAAACTCAGAACGCCTGCACCGGTTTCTATGCGAAGCTTATCTTTCCTTGCGATACCATGGTCATGAACATACTTCGCGACGCATCGAATCCCATTGCCGCACATTTCAGATTCGCTACCGTCCGCATTGAACATGCGCATTTTCGCATCGGCTTTGTCGCTGGGCAAAATGAGAATTAGGCCATCGGCCCCTACTCCGAACCGCCTATGCGAGATCTCAACGGCAAGTTTCTCGAGATCTTGGGGCAGTGGTACAGAAAAACCATTGATGTAAACGTAATCGTTCCCTGCACCATGCATCTTGGTGAATTCAATAGATATCATTCGTTGTAGATTTAACCTGGCAGTCGAAAATCAGGATCAGCGATTCCGCGGATCATCTCTGAAATACGACTATACATTTGAAGCATTAATTGCCAAGTGGCCAAGTCGACATCGATCTTCGCTCGCTTTTCGTGTACGTGAACCGCATTTACCACCTCACCGAGTCTCATGTGAAAATACTCAAACAACTCGGCCAATTGAGCCGCTTGGCTTGGGCTCAATCGATCTGGCAATGAGGGTGGTTGATTCAAATCTCGCAATGCTCGAACGGAGTCAACTAAACTGGGAGCTAAGTCAAAATCTGCCAAATCATCATCGCTGGCAGTTTTTTTGCTGACATTGGGTTCTTCAATTGCGGTTAGGCTATCTTGAACTCGCGAAGCGATCTGATCGTGCGTTCCGAACAATAGCATGCTTCGCCCTACTGCAATGATATCTCCAAAGCGAAGAATTCTTAGCTGGCAGTCTTGTCCATTCACCTTGGTGCCGTTCGTGCTCTCCAGGTCGGTCAGTACCAAATGTTCATTGTCTTCTTGGATTTTGCAATGAAAGCGGCTGATTCGTTCGTCATTGAGTTGGATGGAATTGCCTTCTTCTCGGCCGATGGTAATCGGAGTCTTTATGTCCGAATAAACTTTTCCTCGGTCTGCTCCCTGAACAATTCGGAGCGTCAGTCTAGACATATCTGCCTCATCAGACGAGTAATTCTCCTGCGCGATCGTGTAGATTCATCATACCACAGAAATCGAAGAAATTCACATCGCTGACTTACTCTTGCCGATTCCAGAAAAGTAATACACAGCCCCAATCAAGGGAACCACCATCAAAAACAAACGAAACAGAGCCGCCATGATCAACGCTGAGTATCCAGACGGGATCTCGGGTAGCTCCAAAAAAAGTCTAGAAATTGCTGCTTCTTGGACCCCGATTCCGCCCGGAGTGAGAGGCAGCGTTGCCGCAGCCATCGCAGGTGGAATTGTCATAAAGTGTTCCAACATTGTTGGATGTGAATCGTAAATCGACGCCGAGATCAAATAGCAAGATATCGTCATGCAAAAATGTACACACATGCTGGCGCCCAAAATTTCCCCCACTAGTCGTGGCCGCCCTTGAAAGATCATACAAGCGTTCGCCAGTCGATACATGGTGTGACCTATCCACGGAATCTTTTCAAGCCATCCGAACGAAACGAATTTGCCACAACAGACAATGGCGAGAATGAATAACAGAGCTGCGCCAGCGAAGCTGATTGCTGCCCATTTAATTGTCAAAAGTCTCGGTGAAAGTTCAGAGGCTAATGACAATCCTATACCTGCAACCACCAATAGACCCAGAAGCCCCATCGCCCGATCTACCAGCACGGATGCAACAACCTCGGTGCGTCTGGTGTTCGTTCGTCTCGCGGCTTCTATCGCTTTGAATAGATCTCCCCCGACTGCCCCGAAGCTGACCTGGTTCAGGAGCGTTCCGAGAAACCCTAAACGTATGGCTTCGAGTAAACGCATCGGGACATTCAACGCATTCACCAAGACTTGCCAACGCCAGTAACTCACCAAATGCGCAATCAACACGAAAGACATCGATTGCGAGAGGAGAAGCCAATTCTTTTTCTGGGAAAAAAGAAACTCAGCATCCTTCCTGGGAAACGTCGAAACTAACCATGCTACGATTCCAACCAGGGCCGCAATCTTTAAAAACGTGACGGCTCGAGTCGCATAAGTGGACGGCATTCTTGCCTTCTATCGTCGAGGGCTTCTTACATCGCACATCAATAGTTTCAAAATCGAGGGTGACCTCGATCGTGAAACTAGTATCGTTCCTGACCCTTTGGCAAATCCGTAAAGTGAGACGGAATTCCCAGAACGGACCCGCAGACCCAGCGAAATCGAAGGATTATGCCTTCAATGCTGCAGCCAATTTGGATGCATTCGCCGTGCTTTCCCAAGTAAAATCGGGGTCATTTCGTCCAAAATGGCCGCCAGACGAAGTCTTGCTGTAGATCGGTCGACGCAGGTTGAGGTACTCGATGATGCCTCGAGGTGTGAAGTCATAGAAGCTTTGCACGACTTCGCAAATCTTCTCGTCCGATATCTTTCCAGAACCCTGAGTATCAACTCGCACGCTAACTGGCTTGCTGACGCCGATCGCATATGCAACCTGCACTTCACAACGATCTGCGATTCCTGAAGCGACGATGTTCTTTGCTACATGCCGAGCCATATAAGCCGCACTGCGGTCCACCTTCGTTGGGTCTTTTCCAGAGAAAGCCCCACCGCCGTGCCGGCCCCATCCACCATACGTATCGACGATGATCTTTCGACCTGTCAAACCGCTGTCACCGTGCGGTCCACCAACCACAAAGTTTCCGGTCGGATTGATGTGGTAAACAATGGTGTCGCTAACCATATTGGCTGGCAAGCAGGGCTTGATAACTTTCTCGATAACAAAGTTTCGAATTTCCGCTTGAGACACTGTTGGAGCATGCTGAGTGGAAACAACGACGTTGTTGATGCCAATCGGCTTAAAGTCGTCATAAACAACTGAAACTTGACTTTTCGAGTCTGGTCGCAACCAGTCGACTTCTTTATTGAATCGAGCTTCAGTCAAACGATTCGTGATTCTATGAGCCAAAGCGATAGGCAATGGCATCAACTCAGGAGTGTCGTTGCAAGCATATCCGAACATCAAGCCTTGATCGCCAGCTCCGACATCTTTATCTCCAGTGGCATCAACGCCCATGGCAATGTCCGGGCTTTGTTTATCCAAAGCAACCATAACGTTGCAGGTCCGACCGGAAATTCCCGATTCGTCGTCGTCGTATCCAACTGCAAGAATAGCTTGGCGAACAACATCCGAGTAATCGACGATCGCTTTGGTCGTGATCTCACCAACGATCAAAGCAAGACCCGTTGTAACAACGGTTTCACATGCCACGCGACTCATTGGATCTTGGGCCAAAAGCGCGTCCAAAACGCTATCCGAGATTCGGTCTGCCAGCTTATCTGGGTGACCCATGGAGACCGATTCACTAGTGAAAATGTACTTGCCTGACGCCACGAACAACCTCCCTCGGAGGAAAATAGGGTAACGGAACGGTATCGACTGAAAGAGAGTGTAATCCGCCCGTCCAATGCGTAGAAGTCTTAATGAACCGATGGATGGAGAATCAATCTCATATTGGCCAAATTTAGCGACTACCGCCCAGCCAAAGTTCGCAATTTATCGAATTCTCGGGTCTGAGCCTCGGATTGAGCCACCCCAACGCTTCTTCAATCCCTCGGAAGCTTCATCGACTCCCAGACATCGCGAATGATCTCGTCCATCCCAAACCGTGGCTCATAGCCGATGGACTGCCGCAGTCTGCTCAGGTCCGGAACCCTGCGCCGAATATCTTCAAAATCTTCGTCGTATGCTTTTGCATAGGATTGGAACTCGATTTTCCCCGAAGGATTGACAATTTCGCAGACTCTCTTTGCCAGTTGCAGAATCGAAATCGGTTGGTCGGCTCCGATGTTGTAGATCTTTCCGAAACAGTGCGGACTGTCCATCAATGTCGTAATCGCGCGGATTACATCGGAAACGTGCGCGAAGCAACGTTGCTGGCAACCATCGTCGTGAACCAAAATGGGTTCGTCACGCATGGCGGATTGAACGAAACGGGGCAGAACCATCCCATACGCACCTGTCTGTCGTGGACCAACCACATTGAAAAACCGTCCGATGACTACTTGCATGCCGCATTCACGAACACATGCTAAACCCAGAAACTCGTCAATCGCTTTGCTAGCTCCATAACTCCATCGAGGTTTCGTGGTCGCACCAAACACCAAATCGTCTGTTTCCGACCAAATAGACTTCGGATTCTTTCCGTAAACTTCGCTGGTACTAGCGAGGAAAATTGGAATGGATTGTCCTTGCAAATGAAGATGTCGCAATTGTTCCAGCAATAATTGAGTAGGGAATATATTGCGGTGTATGGTCTGAATCGGCTGTTTTGCAATCAAAGCCACCCCAACTGCCGCCGCGAGATGGTAAACCCGGTCCGAGTTCGCGCAAACCTCCTTGATAAGCTTTGCGTCTCCGAGGTCCGCATGAACAATGCGAAGGCGTTCATGCGATCGAAGATGGTGGAGGTTCCGGCTCGATCCAGTGCTCAAATCATCAACGACCAGGACAGAATCGCCACGACTCAAGTGGCAGTCAACCAAGTGAGATCCGATAAAACCGCTTCCACCTGTGATCAAAACATTCATGTGGTCAACTTGGCTCAAGGTGGTTTTCCGAAACGACAGCTTCAAAGAGTCTGTACTGAGTAAAATTATGAGGTGTGAAGAAACCGTAAGGGTCAGGAACAATAGCAAATCTGCGATGTTTCGAGCGATTGCAAAACGATTCCAGCCTACCCGAAAACTTTCCAGCACCATCCTACTACGGTAAACTACGATTCAGGTTTGGCCAACGCCGATTTTTAGGCTTCATACGTTGTCATGTTCTGTGAAAAAGTCGATACCATTATGGCCCATTCGTTTAAGTCAACTCAAAAGTCGAACGTTACCATGTCGGAAATGTCGAGATCGCGAAAAAAGCAGCGAGCAATTTTTCTGACATTGCTGGCAATGGTGGCATTCCCGACGTCTGCGGAGGCACAACCCCCCAAAGGGAAAGGTTCCGCGAATACCTCGCAAAACACAAAAACCAATTCTAAGCTTTCTGAAAAAGAAAAGCGCGCCGAGCGAGCTCGTGAACTCTATGCCGACGCTGCCAACGCTCAGAACAATGGGGCATTCGAGCTAGCCGTCGAAATGTGGACGAAAATGATCAAGGAGTTCCCGGAAGACGCCTTGGCACCTAGCGCACACCATTTTTTGGGGATCTGTCACCTCCAAAAAGACATGCCTGAATTCGAGCTGGCGATCAAAGAATTCAAAGTCGCACTTCAGGATCCGCAATTGAAGCAACGGGAGGAGTCGCTCGTCAGTCTCGGGTGGAGTCTATACCAAAAATCATTTCAAGAAGGCAACGATGCAAACTCTGTTGCCTTGAAGGAGGCCAGCAAAGTCCTAGCCTTGGTCATAGACAAGTATCCCGACGGGAGCTTCCAAGACAAAGCTCTGTTCTATGCTGCCGAAGCGGAATCACGCATCGGCAACAAAGAGAAAGCTATTGGCCTCTATAAACAATTGGCGGAATCGAAAAGATTCGAAAGCTCTGCCGTTCGGCCCGATGCTTTGTTTGGTTTAGGATTGACGTTTGAGGAAATGCAGCAACCGCAACTTGCGGCGGAAAAATACGAATCCTTCTTAAACAAATATCCTTCACACCCGATTGCCTCTTCCGTTCGTTTGAGGGCTGCAGAAGTCGCCTTGCAAAAAGAAGACGCGAAACTTGCAATTTCTCTTCTGGAATCTGTTGTCCAAACCAAGAGCTTTGAGTCGCTAAGCAACGCGGATTACATTCTATACCGCTACGGGTTCGCGTTGGCCAAAGCCGGAAACTTCAAGGAGTCGGCTTCCATCTACAAACGATTGGGGGAGACGTTTCCGAAATCGCAATATGCAAAGAATTCCTCGTTGGCTGTTGGGCAATCGTTGATGCGGGAAAAGAAGTACGATGAAGCTGTTCGTGCTTTCGAGCAGTTGCTCCCCAACAGAGATGAACGGGCGGCAGAAGCAGCTCACTGGATTTGCCAAGTGAAGACGATGCAAGGCAAAATGGCGGAAGTGATTTCCGTAGCACGCAATGCATTGGAATGGGGGAGCAAATCTCCATCCAACATCCTGCTCCAAATGGACTTGGCTGATGGACTGAACGGAGATGTCTCCACGAGAGCAGAAGCAAAGTCGATCTACGAGCGGCTTGCAACACAGTATCCGGATGATGCGATTGCCCCTCGCGCAACTTACAATGCAGCTTTTAGCTGCTTGCAATTGGGGGCCTTGGCAGATGCACAACGCTGGAGCGAAGCGTTCGCGAAAAGATTTGCAAATGACCCTCTCGCAGCCGATGTAGCCTATGTACGCGCTGAATCCACATTGCAATTGGGACAGCACGAATCTGCGGTCAACGCATTCGAACAATTGATCGCATCGCAACCCAATGATGCGATGCTTTCCACCTGGGAACTGCGACTCGCAACTGCGAAGTACTTACTTGGGCAGTATGACAAAACCATTGGACTCGCTGAAAAACTGCTCCGACAACCCCTTGAAGATAACACACGCGCAGAGGTTCTGTTCCTCAGAGGAGCGAGCCAACTCAAACTCAAACAAAATAGCGATGCAATAGATTCTCTCCAGGAATCGCTCGAAGCATCGGCCAAGTGGCAACAGGCGGACGAAGTTTCCATCATGTTGGCTGAAGCATTCTCGCTAGAAAAGAATTCAAGTCGAGCTGCTGCTACGTTGGAAGATCTGATCCAACGAGCACCGCGATCTAGACTTCGACCAGACGCAGAATTTCGACTTGGACAAATCGCTGCGGCTAACGGAGAGCACGACAAAGGAATCGAGTACTTTGACGCCGTTCTAGCAACCACCAAGGTGAAGTCGATCGTCGAGTATGCGACATACTCTAAGGCATATTTGCTGATCGAAAAGAAAGCATATGAATCTAGCTTGGAACTCCTAAACAAGATTGAGCTGAAAGGTCGCGCAGATAGTTTCGCGGGCGAAGTCCATTTGGCTCGCGCGATTTGCTTACGACAGTTGCAATTCGTCGATGAAGCCATCGGCGTCTTGTCGCCCCTGCGTGAGAGCATTGGCGGAGACCAAAAAGGAAATGTGTTGTTCGAGTTGGGGCTCTGTTATTCCTTGAAAGAAAACTATGGAGCTGCGATCCAAGCTTACGAGCAAATCATGGAGCTGATCAGGAACAGCAAAGGAGCCAAGCTTCCTTCCGAAGAGAAGGTTCTTTTTGAGCTCGCCTGGGCTCATAAATTGAATGGCAATGCGGCAGAGTCGGTCGAACGCTTTCAGTCTTTGGCCGCGAAGTATCCGACGAGCGAATTCGCGCCGGAAGCGAACTTTCTTGTTGGTCAAGCGGAGTACGACAGCTCCAATTATGATCGCGCCATCAAAGCCTACACGGTTGCTGCAACCAAGAGCGCGAATTCCAGCCTGCAAGAGAAGTCTTTATACAAACTTGGATGGTCTTTTTTCCAACAGAAGAAGTTCGACAACGCGATTGAACAATTCCAGAAACAGACCTCTGTTTTCAAAGATGGCTCGCTCTTCCTTGATGGCAAGTTCATGATTGCTGAGTGCTTTTTGAAGAAAGAAGCGTACAGCGATGCTTTCGAGAACTACGTCGCTATTCGAAAGGAAATAGAATCCTTGAAGGATGGAGATTCGAAGGTGACCGAACAGGTTGGCGCGTTGGTTTATCTCCATGGCGGACAATCCGCACGAGAACTCAAAAAGTGGAAAGAGGCCGAGTCATGGGTTTCTTTCGTACTATCCAAATTCCCTCAATCGTCGTATCGATCGATCGCTATGTATGAGCTGGCCTATGCCAAACAGAATCAGAAGAAGACGAATGAAGCCATCAATCTCTACAGTCAGATTGCAGAAGAGTTTCGCGACGAGATCGGCGCTCGCTCTCGCTTTATGATGGGCGAAGTTCTTTTTGCAGACCGCGAATTCGCAAAGGCAATCTCCGAGTTTCAGAAGGTCATGTATGGCTACAACGGAACTCAGGCTCCCAGCGACATTAAGAATTGGCAAGCCAGAGCTGCATACGAAGCCGGTCGATGCAGTGAAGTGCTCGTTGGCGATTTGACGGCGGAACGCCGCCAGAAAGCCGCCGAGGTATCCATCAAGTTTTATGAGTTTGTCGTTCAGAATCATCCGGATCACGAACTCGCGAAACAAGCCGCCGATCGTATCAACGATCTAAAAGGAAAGAAGTCATAGAACAACGCTCCCATTCGTTCATTGGCGATTCAACGCGTGTGCCTTGGGGCTGGATCATCCTGGGGCTCGCGCTGCCTACATTGATCACGTGGGTCTATTTCGATCTGCTATCCAACGCGGATTCGATCTACCAAAAAACCTCCTATGCGATCGGCAAAGGCTCACAGTTTTTGCTTTTATCGGTAGTTGTTGCGGTTTGGCTTCGAAAGGAACTGTTCAACGATCTCTTGAAGAGTTGCAGCTCGTTGTATTTGAGGATTGGTTTCATTTCTGGAACACTGATAGGCTTCATCATCGTCGGAGCCTATTTTGCGGTTTTGATCCCGTTGGGATTGCTTGATACCGTGTCGGCACAAGCGAAAGAAAAGCTCTCGGAATTGGGCGCAGATTCGCCTGCGGTTCTTCTGCTGATTTCAGGTTTCTATGCATTGATTCACTCCGGACTCGAGGAGATCTATTGGCGCTCTTTCGTCTTTCGTGAACTTGCGAAGCGAATACCTCCAGCATTGGCCGTTCTGGTTTCGAGCATCGGATTCATGGCACATCACATCATCGTGCTTGCTAAGTACTTTGGCTACCAATCCCCGATGACCTACATCTGCTCTTTAGGTGTCGCCATGGGAGGCGTTTGGTGGGCATGGCTTGCGTTACGGTCCAATAGTTTACTACCCGGTTGGATTAGTCATGCGATCGTTGACGCGGCTATCTTTGGTGTCGGTTATTTGTTGGTGTTCGGTTAACGCGCAGGCCATTTCCAATCGGGTCGATCCAGTATTCCCATCCCTTGCACTTCTGTTTGGCCAAATCTCTTGACCAGTTCATGGTGTTGGCAATTCTGCAAACCAATTAGTTGCTCCACCAGCGGACGTGCATGCGTCACCACAATGATCTGCTGATTTTCAGCGTAATGAGCGATCAATCGTCCCAAGGCGGGCAGTAGATCAGGATGCAAGCTCGTTTCGGGTTCGTTCAGGACCATGAGCTCTGGCGGGCGCGGAGTCAGCAATGCAGCAACCAGCAACAAGAAACGCAAGGTTCCATCGGACAACTCGCTAGCGTTTAAGCATCGCAACATCCCTGATTGTTGCAGTTGCACCTGTAGGTGATTCCCAACAGGTTGAACAAACAACTGAGTGCCAGCGAACGCATCTTGAACGGTCTGATGGAGCGTCTCGCTATCTCCAATCTCAAGTATCGTTTGAAGCGCCGCAGCAAGATCTGATCCGTCTGCACGAAGCGATGGAGTAAATGTTCCAACCTCCGTGCGTCTGGCGGGTGAATCCATATCAGTTCGAAAATGATCATAGAATCGCCAAGAGCGAATCGTATTGCGAAGCAATACCAATTCCGGCGCATGAAATGGGTCCGCGTACTCCGTCATCATACTGAGTTGACCGGGCAGTTGTAGATTGACTTCCTGCCATTGGCCATCGCTATCTCGGCAAGTTATGTTTTGCCCTTTCCTGTCGACGATGAGGGCTTTCGGCTTCATGATTGGACCGGTCCAAAGGCACTCCCTCTTGATCGTTGGATCGAAACGAAATGCGCTGGCCTGTTCGTTGTTCACGTTTGGATCATAGATTGGTAGGCCTAAGTCGACTGTGTAGGTAAAGTCATCCGCAGAGAACCCTAGCTTCAAACTGATCGGGTTCTTTCGCTTCGTTCCTTGAATAGGTACGTTCCCCTGTTCCATCTCTCTTGATATGTTTTCGGGGCCCGCCCAAAGAGTGGACTGCAATCCTCCTTCCTTAGCCAAAGCTCGTATCAGTTCACCCTCCGCCGCACTCGCCAACAATCGAATGGAACGGTAGATATTGGACTTGCCGCTCCCGTTCGGACCTGTGATGAGATTCAACGAACCAATTTTCAAAGCGACTTCGCGTAACGATCGATAGCCGTGAATTGCGAGGGTGTGCAACATAAGTAGTCAGAATCTGGACCGTGGACAAAGCGAGTTTGCAAAATGATATCTCTTCCATGCATGACCGTAAACAATATCTAGAATTGGTGCGGCGTCTTCATCGCTGCTTAAGGTTTCGCACGGTAACATTCCGTACTCAACTACGGCTTAACGCCATTTGCGAATACACTAAGACCGTAGTGCCCAGCCCGAAGAAGATATTGCAATTCTCAAAAAGCTCTCCAAATAAAGGACTCATAGTGCTCCAATCTTTCAATCGTTCGAGTCATTCAAACTTCGGCTCGCTATGGTTAGCAATGTTCGCTTTCACCGTTTTCTGTCCATGTGGAGTGGCAGACACAGTGCCTGAAGGTCTCCGATCTATAGGTGGAAAGTGGTTCGTAAAGGAGGGAGCCAAACCGATTTACTATTACCAAGATGGGGATAACTTTGTCGACCTTTTTGAATATCACGCTCTCGACTCCAATAAAGATGGAATTGAAAACGTTCGCTTGAGCCACGATGAACGATTCTTGATCCTGCAGAGTCAAGGATTCCCGAATCATCCTACGGCGATTTACCCGAATAGCGGGAACCCAAATTCTATCCGCGTTCAGGATTTTACGTTTCGGTTTCCATTGGAACCCAAGCGTGCAGATCAAATCACGCGATTGCCCATGGGGCCAATAGGTACCGCGCTCAATGGCGTTGTCTTCTTCAATCCTTTTGAAATGGAAGGTATGAATGCCGTGGAGGGGTATTCAGAAGTATGGCTTGATTCTTGCTGTGGGCATCCTCAACAAACCGGTGTCTACCATTACCACAAATACCCCACTTGCGTGCGTTCACCCTTCAAAGACGACAGCAAACAGCATTCACCCATTATCGGATTCGCATTCGATGGATTTCCTATTTATGGTCCGTACGAATCGGACGGTGTCATGGCGATGAAATTGGAGGGAGGGCAAGCGTTAGATGCCTGCAATGGTCACACAGATGAGAAGCGAGGCTATCACTATCACGTGACACCGGGGCGATTCCCATACATTTTGGGGGGATATGCTGGCGTCGTTGAGCCGTCCAACAATCGCGGAATGCGTCGCGCAGGAACAGGTGCATTGGTAGACAATACGCAGCCAGGTGAAAGTCTTATGGACAAAGCCCTCGTCGATGTTCGCCCGGGCACGGCATCTCCGGGGTCAAAGCTTGAGGTACAGCTCGAGTTAGATCCTTTGAGATCGAAAAGACAACCGTTACCAAACGGCATTCCGACTTGGGCTCAAATCGGACCTTTCGAGGCTACGACGATTTCGCGAAACGGAAATCTTGTGAAGATACAGATTGAAATACCCGACGATGCACCGGTAGGTGTCTTTTTCGATTGTCACATCGAATTTGAAGGTGGCGGAAGACGCGGTCCCATCGTTTTCAAAAAGAACAATGCCTTTCGCATTAACAACTAGTCGCGCCTGAGCTGGTTTTGCCTCCAAGCTCAGGTTCCGTTCGAAGCCCCCTGGTGAACCATGGATAAATGCAAGGGACAACCAGGGAGGTCAGCAAGGTTGAGGTGATGATTCCGCCGATGACCACGGTCGCCAGCGGACGTTGCATTTCGGCACCGTCTCCGGAAGACAATGCCATAGGCAAGAACCCGAGGCTTGCTACCAATGCAGTCATCAGGATGGGACGCAAGCGAACGAGGGCTGTCTCTTGGCAAACTGCCTGAACAGCCATACCTGTCTTTCGAAGATTCTCCGCTGCACTTACCCAAACGAGTCCATTGAGCACTGCGACTCCGAACAACGCAATGAAGCCGACACCCGCAGAGATACTAAATGGCATCTGTCGAAAGTACAACGCAATGATTCCCCCCGATGCCGCCATAGGAACCGCTAGAAAAATCAACATGGCAAGCCGCAGTGAACCGAGACTCGTATGCAGCAACAACAAAATGATGCAGAGAACGAGGGGAGCGATGATTGCCAATCGCAGGCTTGCCGATTGAAGGTTCTCAAAGTCTCCACCCCATTGGATTTCGTAGCCGGATGGCAAGATTACTTTTTCTCGAATCGTTTTCTGCGCGTCGGCGACAAACGAGGCAACGTCTCTCCCTCGAACATTGGCGGAGATAAAGGTTCTTCTCCGAGTTCCCTCGTGTTCGATCGTCGGAGGGGTCTCTTCCAGTCGGATACTTGCCAGCTCCTTGAGGGGAACACTTTGCCCATTGACTTCGGCGACAGGGATCTGCTCCATCAAGGAGAGTTTTTCCCGCCACCGTTTTGGAACCCGAACCATGATGGGGTATCGAGCCCTACCCTCGAATATCTGGCCAACCGCATGGCCTCCCAATGATGAAACAACGTCGAGTACGGTTTGAGCATCGATCCCATAAAGAGCAAGTGCTTCTTGTTTGGTTTCTATCGTCAAGGTGGAGAGGTTCGACTGGATATCTGCCTTCACATCTACGGCTCCAGGTATCGTCCGTAGATAACCTTCAATTTCCTTTCCCTTGTTGCTAAGCATCTCTAAGTCGTCGCCATACAGCAGGACCGCAACATCAGCTTTGACACCCGCGACCAATTCATCGACTCTCATTTCGATCGGCTGCGTAAAACCGAATGCAACACCAGGCACCGTGGATGACAATACCGAAGATATTTCCTCAATCAATTGATCGCGAGATTTGGCGGCAGGCCATTGGTGCACTGGATGAAGAAGAACCCAAACATCGGTTTGATGTACTCCCATCACATCGTTGGCAATTTCAGGTCTGCCCGTCTTGCAAAAAACGGTCTTTACCTCAGGGAATTCCTTCAGAAGATTCTCGATCTGAGTCGACATCTCAATCGAACCTTCTAGTGTGGCACTCGGCAACCGGACAGCTTCGACCAAGAGGTCTCCTTCTTCGAGACGCGGCATGAACTCAGCCCCTAGCTGACGAGCCATTGGAAGACTGATGAAGAAGACGGATAGTGCGATGAAGACAGTGGTAATGGGATGCTTCATGGCAGTGGTTACGACTGGAACATATATCCATTTGACCATTCGCACCAACAACACCTCTTTCTCGTCCATCTTCTTTGGGAGAAAAAGAGATGCCATCGCGGGCATGAACGTAAGGGACAAGACAAGCGATCCAGCCAGGGCAAATAGAACGGTGAATGCCATCGGACGAAAAAGCTTTCCTTCGGTACCTTCGAGTAGGAGTATCGGCAAGAAGACAACAGCAATGATCAGTTCTCCAAACATGGTGGGTTTTCGAACTTCGACGGCCGCATCCAAAATGATATCTTCGTGCGGTGTTTCCCCATTCTCGTGTGAGAGTTTGCGAATACAGTTCTCGACCATGATGACTGAACTATCCACGATCAAGCCGAAGTCGATCGCCCCCAAGCTCATCAGGCTAGCAGTGACACCCGTAAACAACATCAAATTCGTCGCGAACAACATCGACAGAGGAATGGCCATCGCCACGATGATTCCTGCCCTTAGATTCCCCAGCATGACCAATAGAATGACAATCACCAACATGCCGCCCTCGGTGAGATTGGTCAGAACAGTCTTCAGAGTTCTGCCGATCAATGCTGCTCGATCGTAAGTAACCTCTAGCTTGACATCCGTGGGGAGTATGGTTTCGATCTCTTTCAGTCTACTTTTGGCCGCGGCAACGACTTCTCTCGAATTCTCACCGATCAACATCATCACGAGTCCAGTGACAATTTCTCCTCGACCATCTCGAGTCACAGCCCCCTGCCGTGTCATCGGCTCAATAGATACGCTTGCAATGTCGCGAACAAGCAGAGGCATGCCATTGGACTCGCGTCGAATCACAACGGATTCGATCTCCTTTTCATCTTTGAGAAGCGACACTCCTCGAATAAATCTTTGCTCACCGTGATGAACAACGTAACCGCCACCCGAAGTGGAGTTGTTGTTCTGCAATCGCTGAAACAACAATTCCATGGATACACCATAGCTCGCCATTCGATCTGGATCGGGCTGGACTTCATAGGTCTTGTAGTATCCTCCATGGGTATTGATTTCTGTCACCCCGGATACTTGTCTTAATCGAGGAGCGATCTCCCACTCCAACATCGTACGCAGTTCCATTGGAGTATGGCTGGGGCTTCGCACTTCGAACTGAAGTACCTCACCGAGGGCTGTTGTTAAAGGGCCAATACCCGGTGTGCCGTAGCCTGGTGGAATTTTGCTAGCAGCTTCTGGCAATCGTTCTGCGACCAGTTGCCGTGCTCGATAGACATCGGTTCCTTCGCGAAAGACGACGGTTACGACGGAAATTCCGAATTTGGATACGCTCCTCAATTCCTCGATGTTCGGTAAACCCGCCATCGTTCCTTCAACAGAATAGGTTACGTAGCGTTCCACTTCGATCGGCGACAAAGACCCAGAACTGGTGACAATTTGGACCTGCACATTGGTCATGTCAGGAACCGCATCGATTGGGAGTTTCCATGCGGCATACAGCCCTGCGCCCGCCATGAAAAGGGTCAGGATGATCACGAGCCCACGATTGGTAAGCGAAAATTCAATAGTCTTTGTTAGCATGGTGCAGGGAGATAGACGGTCTACTCGGTCTCGCCCTTCAGTAGTAATTCCGACTTGAGAAGAAACGCACCGCGAGTGACTACCAATTGCCCTTCTTGCAATCCATGGGTCACTTCGACCCAGTCGTCCGTAGAATTCCCCAGAGTTACGTCCACCTTTTTGAAGCCTTCCCGCTTCATGTCTAAAAACACAAACGGCTGGTTGTCATGCTGTACAACGGCCTCTGGCTTTATGGACAATCCATAACGCACTGGGCCTTTCGGGATGGTTACTCGCACGAACATGCCAGGGCGTAGAAAACTGTCACAATTCTCAAGCGTAGCAACCAAAGGAATCGAGTTTGTTTCAGTCTGAACTTCACGTCCAACATAATGGACCTTGGCTGGAAACGATCGATGATTCAACGCCGGTATCGAGACCGACAAAACCGTACCTCTTTGCAAGGATACGGCTTCCCATTCGCCCTCTCGAATACTAGCAGTTACAGAAAAGGAATCTGTATTGGCAAGGACAAAAAGCGATTCTCCTCGTGAAATCCGCTCGTTGTTTGAGAAAGCACGGGACTCCAAATAACCCCGGATCGGGGCCCGAATTTCAAGTCGCGAAAGCTGAGCCTCGCTATCAAGACGAACATTCTCTCGATCTTCTTTGTAGCCTAAAAGGTCCTCTACCGTTTTCCAGGCAAGTTCACATTGGCGCTCCGCCTCGGATAGGTCCGCCGCTGCTTTCAGCTTTGCTTGTTCCGCTTGATACTTGGCCTGGTCACGAGCCGTTCGAAAAGCGGTCTCTGCAAGTTGACGCTCTGCCTCACGTTCGCGAAACAGACGGCCTGCAATCGAACCAGAATTTGCCAGAGGTTCAATCTTTGCCAATAGTTCAGACGATAGAAGCATCTTGGAATAGGTAGAGAGAATTTCTTGTCGATAGCTCCCCAGTTCAAGACTGTTCAACGACTCTCCAATCGACTGCATCGATTTTCCCTGATCCAACATCGACGTCAACAGACTCAAGTTGCTCGCAGTCGTTGTCTCCCTTTGCAGGGTACGGGCTGCTATCTGGCGTTGCTGCTCCTGTTTCACAATTGCCGCTCGCGCTTGGCCAATCTCGGCGGTTCTGATCACGGCAATCAATTGCCCCAGTTCTACTGGATGACCTGGTGTGACGAGTACTTCAGCAAGGATGCCATCCATGGGAGCCTTCACCTCGATATGCTTTGCTTCGTCATATTGAATTCGCCCTGGCACAACGTAAACGTCTTGAATCGGCTGGGATAGAGCAGGTTCTGATTCCAGTTTCGCAGCATCCAATTTTGCTGCCGAAAGCATCACTACATCAGAGGAATGAATCTCCATTTCTTCTGGTGGTTCACGCTCCACCTCGTTGAATCGATGGATCAAGAACCAGCAAGCAATCGTCACCAACGCGACGGTTGCCGTCGGGAGGACGCTTACAAGGGAGCGAAATTTTTGGGCAATCATGGAAGGCACAGCGGTCGGCTCTGGCATGGAGAAATAACAAGCGATGGAGCATAAAGCTCAGATTTCAATGGAATTTCTTCATGCAAGCAAATCGCGAGCCAACAATGAACTCTACCGGCGCCACCTCGATATCGGGAATTCTGAGGCCATTGACGAGAGCTTTCCACGGGTGAGAACTTCCTTTCCCTCATGTGGAAAGAGACTGTCCATTTCCTCTGTCTATGATTGAGCTTCCCTGGATCGAAAAAAGTTCCATATCCAAAACGCGACGACACCGCTCAACAGCACATAAAAACAGGGGGCAATCAACCCCGATGTCGACCAGAGAAAAACCCATCCGATAAATGCGACGAACGATGGAATCGGATAAAGCCACATGCGAAACGGAAGCGACACTTCGGGGCGGTATTTTCGAAGCATATGAAGAGCGAACAACTGGCCGATGAACTGCACCAGTATTCTTACCGTGACGGCTGCATCAATAACAATCTGTAACGGCAGGAAGCAGAACACTGCAGTCAAGGTTCCTAAAGCCAACAACGAGTTTACTGGATACTTGCCGTTCTTACTTACCCGGGCGAAGATGGAAAAGAAGTCTCCATTTCTTGCCGCGGCAAAGGGGATGCGTGAATACCCAAGCATGATGGCAAACGTGCTCGCGAGGGCTGTCCAAATGATTAGCCAAGTAAAAACAACTGCGACCTGTCTACCATAGACCTGCTCCATAAACAATGCAGCTATGTTTTTCGATTGCATCGCTTCTTGCCATGGGACCACTGCGATGATGCACACGTTCATCGTCAAATAAATGACTGCAATGAGACCAACAGAAATCAGAATAGCTCTTGGAATGGTCTTTGCCGGATCTCGAACTTCTTCGCCAAGATGACAAACGTTGTAGTAACCTAAATAGTCATAAACGGCGATTCGCATTGCCGCACCGAGAGTGATGAACCAAGCCATGTTGAGCTGAAAAGCGTTGTCTGGCATCGTAAGCAACGAAGCATCGAAGTGCATAAAGCCAGTAACGATAATAACGAGTACCGTTAATAGCGTTCCAGCACAGAGAACAATACTCAACCAGCCGACGACACGAATATTACGGCACAATATCAACGTAATCGCAACACAAGCGATCGCGGCAATCATATTCATGCCGTAAGGTAAGCCCCAGCTTTGCAACGTCGGTTCCAGACCGGGAAGGGCATAGCGAAGATAGTCGACCGCACCGATGTAGCCCGATGCAATCTCCAGAGTTCCTCCAACCAAGAACTGCCATACAAACAAAAATGGAACGACTCGGCCCCATCGAGTTTTCCCAAAGGTCTCGCTTAGAAAATGATAAGAACCGCCGCTGCCGGGCAATGCCGCACCCAACTCTGCCCATACCAATCCGTCGCACAAGACAAGGATCGCTGCAATCACCCATGCCACCATCGCCTGCGGTCCATTCATCGTTCCAATAAACAATGGGATCGTGATGAATGGTCCGATTCCAACCATGTTGGCTAGGTTCAGTGAGGTCGCAGAAACTAACCCTAAGCCGCGATCTAAATTCTCTGTCTCTGGTTCAGCGCTCTTCATACGTCAATCGAATCCTTCGATGCTCACTGGTCTTTCTTTCGGAGGACAATCTTTCGGATGTCCATGACTGCAATGGTTGCTTTTGTTTTGGGACGCACTTCGAGCCGATTCTTTCCTTGATTAAGCTTTAGCTCACCGATAGGTTCGTAAATCATGCTTTGAAAGTGCCCAGTATCTCGGACTTTCCATTCCTTTGTCTGCTCACCCACTACCACGCTGGCAATAGAACCACCATGCCCCTTACCACATCCACATTGAACCTCAACTTCGTACACGCCCTCAGATGGAACATCGAACTCCCAATGTGCCCAGTCCTCAACTTCCGTCCAAAATCCAAGCACGTTCTTTTGTGGCTCCGCTTCGTATCGCAATTTTTTACCATGTACCTTTGCATCCGATGCCCACAACGTCACCTCGCCTGCAGGATCTTTCAGAACCGCCTTTGAGCCTTGCGATGCTTGATTCATGAGCTTACGCCATGGTTTCCATTGCTCGGCAATTGCGTCTGCCGTCTTATCGGCTCGCAGTTGCGACGAATCGAATGCAGCATAAATGGCCGCGTGTTTCGACAAATCAACTTTTGGATTCGGCTGACATCTCTGAGCACCAACTGATCCTAACCAGGAATCCAGCTTATCATGCAACCGCTTCGTTGTTTCTGGATTGCTAACCGCTAGATTCACTCGCTCCTCCTTGTCTTGGCTGAGGTCGAAGAGCTCCAGTCCATCATCCTCATACGAAACAACCAGCTTCCAATCTCCTTCGCGTATTGCACCTGCTGGCCTGCTTCCCTGATTCGTATAGTGGGGCATATGCCAAAACAATGTTCTATCATCTCGAAGCGGCTTCCCCTCGAACCAGTTTCCTCGCAAATCTATACCGTCCACTGGCCCTATCGTTTTTGACACCTCGACACCGGCCAACCCAAGCAATGTTGGATAAAGATCGAGCAAGCTGACTGGCTGATGAACGACTCGAGGTTCTCCTAGTCGGTTACGAGTGGAATGAACAATCAATGGAATTCGAAGGCCGCCTTCGTAAAGGTATCCTTTGCCTGCTCGAAACGGAGTGCAATGAGTCATCGGCTGGTCATGTCCCTCAGGGACATGCAGACCTCCATTGTCACTCGCAAACAACAGTATTGTGTCCCGGTCTCCCTTTAGATTTTTTACTGCGTCCCGTATCATCCCAACAGAGCGATCAAGGGAAGCGATGCTGGCGGCGTAAAGTGGATTAAATGTCTCTCGAAACTCATCCATGGCTTGAGGAGTTGCGTCCAATCGAATATGCGGAGAATGGTGTGGGACATAACAAAAGAATGGCTTGTCGCTAGCATCTTGAATGAAGTCACAAGCGGTTCGAGCAATTAGAAATTCATTTTTCGCACCGATCGAATCGATCAACTGCCCTTTGGCCCCAGGTTCGAAGACAACATCAAACCCTTGCTGTTCAGGGCTACTCGCTCCAGATCCCAAATGCCATTTTCCAAATATGCCTGTGCGATAACCGACTTTTTTTAGTTCCTCCGCGATCGTTCGCTCTTCCGGGGGCAGTGCATTATGGATTACTGCATTCAATAATTTTTGACTAGGAGCGTCTGGTCTGCCCGACAAAAATGTGGTGAGGTGCAGTCTCGCTGGAGACTTTCCCGTCATCAACGCGGCGCGAGATGCGGAGCAAATCGACAACCCGCAATAAGCACTACTACAGCGAATCCCGCCCTCGGCCAAAGAATCTAGGACAGGAGTCTTGTGCTCCTTTCTCCCAAAGCACCCGAGATCATTGATCCCGAGATCGTCGGCGAAAATCAGAACGATGTTTGGCGATTCTTGGGCTCCCGCGATCGGACCCAATATCATCATGGAAATAACAACGCATAACCAAATAGAAAACGATTGGCTCATGATTCATCACGTACAAGGAGGGAGGTTTCAAGAACCGCATTGTACGAAGATTCCTCGTGTTCGTGTTGCGAGGACAAAAATACGAAATCATCCCAAAGCCACCAGCTAGGACGTCATGCCAATCGCCGCGTTGAGTATGTCCCACTAACGATCAACAGCGTCTCTACGAGACGCTGTTGCGGATAATTCGACGTAAAAAAATCAAAAACAACGCCTAGACTCTTTCAGCCACCTTCAGAGGTGCCAATTGGTAAGCTCTCGATCGGAACAAAAAGTCGATAAGATTGCCTTCGTGCGGCTGTAACCAGTTGAGCCGGCTTGTCGGAATGGGGCCGATGTTCAACCTGTCGATGTGAGTTGCGTTGGTCAACTCGTCAATCCAAGCTTCATCTCCGGTGAGCGCGGTTCCAACCAGGGTCGAACCAATCGACTTGATCATATCCTTTTGCGGACATTGGACGACAGAAACGAAAGGAAACATGTATTCCTTCATTGCAACTCCACGCGACGGTGAATCGGCATGCAACACCATGGGGCGAAGATATGCACATCGCTCTCGTTCGATAAGGCGTTCCCCGTAGCCCGCCGTCATGTCGGTCACACCCGACTCCGCAAGATCCTGTTGCACCATGCCCCACGTTCCCTTCGCCATTTGAGCATTGGTGAACGCGGCCAACGCCGACTTTGGATCCTTTGGTGAGGTGACGTCGATCGAGCCCATCCTGGCAGCTATAGCCTCGGCGATAGCTTCCGTGTGGCGCGACGCCCAAATTCCAGAACAATTGATGCAGCTTCTGCCCGAATTGCTTAGAACACTTTCGACCATCAAGTCCAGGTAATCTTCCCAAGAATCAACGACATCATCGCCGATGAGAATTTTCGAGAAACCGGGTCCGTGCGCTTGAACACGAGGATTGCCTGCATACTGCGCTACTGTTTGCGCACTGCCGAAAATCATGCTTCTCTGACACTTGGCCATCAACGTCGAGCCGACATCATGACCACCTGGATACAGACAGAAAGCCTCCGCTGGTATTCCAGCCTCGATGTATGCCGAAATCATTCGATAAGGCGTCCATGGCTCTTGCGAACCCGGTTTCAAAACTAGACCAACCTGCAAGGGGACCGCAGGTAACCATAACGTATGAACCCCCGGCGAATTGTTCGGCAACACTGCGCCTAGGACAGGTGTCTGGCACTGAAAGCTTACCGTGACATTTCGTCCTTCTTCCCCATAACCCTTCGAGAAAATCTCAAGATCTAGACCTCGAGTTAATGCATCCAAGATTTTATCGATATTGCTCAGTACGAAACAATTTTTTTGCATATTGTTTCGGCACATATGCTCAGGCAAACCGGTGCTCGCCGATTGCTGGTGAATAAAATCGTCCACCGTTTGTTGTCCGTCACCCACCGGCAAAGTTTCATGCTCGAACAGGTATGCAGCTTTCTTGCAGCGAGCCAATAATTCGGCAGTAGGAATGGAACGCAACGCTTTTCGAGCGTTGTCAGCTTTACGAATGTCCATTTGAACCATGGAACCGTTCACTTGGCCAATTTTCGCAATAGACTCTCCAGTTTCGAAATGGATTACATCTTGATACTCGAGTGACTTGTATTGCTTTCCCCACCGGATCGGATTAATCGTTATCATTTTTGATTCCTTTGGCCTCTAGTAAACGCCAACCGTTGTTGAAGATGCAAAACCACGATACGGCTTCACCCCGCTCACGCCATCCCATGGATATTGATTGAATGGCATTTCTCGTTCCCCTTCATCACGCTCCATAAAGCCGGGAACAAAGAACTCTTTTGTCATGGTGTAAAGCTTCACTCGCCCCGTTTCGCCGAACCCTACGAGCTTGTTGTAGTCATCGAAATCCACCACTTCCACAACAGCCCGTGGTTGCGGTGCGTAGTACGCAATCGTGTAGTCATCTTCAGCCGTGACGGGACGCGAGCAAGCCAATCCCATGAGTGTGTTTCCGTATGTGGGAGTCATATACACTCCGCTTTCTTCCGCCGGACCACCCAACAATTCTTCTACACAGAACCTCGTCCACTGCGGAGTAAATTCTGTACCACCTGAAAAAATTCCTGTGATGCCTATCTCTTGGATCGATGTCCCTTTGTCCGCTAACCCCGAAGCGAGCGCTTCCAAAAGCTTTGGTGTCGTAAACATGCACTTGATGTCATGGCCCGCCGTTAAAATCGTAATCGCTTGATCGATGCAGTGCTTCTTGTACTCTTCCAGATGCTCCATCCACCCCTTCTTGATCAACTTAATAACCCAACGCGGGTCCAAGTCGATGCAAAAAGAAATGCCACCGCGAAATTGACAGAGGTGCTCTACGGCTAACCTCAGTCGCCGTGGTCCGGACGGACCAAGCATCAACCAGTTTGATCCTTTTGGAAAATACTGATCGGGCAATGTGTAGCTGAAGTTCTCATAATCAATTCGGAAGTCATCAACAACAACTCGGCTCTTTGGGATACCAGTCGTACCTCCTGTTTCAAAGACGTACGTCGGTCTTCCTGCCAGCCCCTTTGGAACCCATCGGTTCACGGGGCCACCCCGCAACCACTCGTCCTCAAACTCTGGAAACTTCTTGAGGTCATCGAAACCGTGGACCTCTTTCAACGGATCGAACTTGAGACTCTTCTTTTTCTCAAGCCAAAAAGGGGAACCCGTCGATTCATGAAAGTGCCACTGAACCGTTTCATAAGTGTGTTGATCCAGCGCCTTTTTGGCTTCTGAAATCTGTTGATCGTTCGCAATCCAATGGGGAAGTGCCACTGTCATAATCGGAAGGTTTTTAGGTGGGGAACTAAAAAATGCTACAATCGCATGACTGTAATCTCTGCGGCATTGTAACCAATGTTCAAGGACTACTGAAGCAACGTTGAACTTCAATCAGACGTTTTCGCGATCCCATTGCTCGATGCAAGCGGCAAGATCCTCTCTCTTGTCTCGATAGGAATGGTCAGCCCCATCGATCACCTCAACGGATTGACGAAACAAAGATGACCTCTCGATTTCGGATCGAAGGTGAATGTCGGCGTCGAGAAAATTGATGGAGCCATTACGAACTTCCGAGCCTCCAAAAACCCACAGTACTTTAGCTCGGATTCTTTCCAGCTTTGTCAGGTAGTCGTATTTGTTTCCGCTTCCGTATTTGTCGAGAAAAGTAGAGGCCGATACCCAGTTCGGTAAAGGAAACCGGACCTTGATCACCTCATCGGGCTTTCCCTGATCGCAAAGCGATTGAGCCAACTGGAGATGCTCTGCGAAAACGGCTGCTCGCTTGGGGTCTCCCAACAACAGTTGTGTATTCAATCTAGGAGGAGAAATAGCGATGAAGCGATCCAATTCGATACCGCTTTCAGCAACCCAGAATGCTGCCTTCACCGCACCGAGACTATGTGCCGCAACACCGAAAAGAGTTGAGCCACGATCCTGAATCCATCGATTCCAAGCTTGAAAATCGAATTTACAATGGCCAAGGTTCTCGAACTCGGAACCAATCCTCATTGGAATAGTTCCGTTGTTAAAAGAACAGATATCGTGGCCTCGTGTATTCGCCAGCAGGACAGCAAAACCCAGTTTATTTAATTGCTCGGCTACAGACTTCAAAAGGTTGGATGCGTAAAAATTGCCATTCACTCCATGAGTGATAATCCAGACGGAATTTTCCCTCTTCTTGGAGACCGAGAATGCAGGCAACGACAAAAAGCCGTCAAGCCTAACACCATCCGTAGTTTCGGTTTGTACAAGTTCGCCTAGCACGTTCACTCAACAAAAAAAGGCCACGTAAAAACGTGACCTGTGGAAAAAACAATTGAGACTAGTTTGGACTTACGATGGGAGCATCATCATTATCTTCTGATGCAACGATTGCAGCTACGGTCGCTAGACCCGCGATTCCCGCAAGACCAACCCAATTGGTACCGCTAGCACCAACACCACCACCGCCGCCGCCACCCATTCCACCACCCATCATTCCACCACCCCATCCACAACCGCAACCAGGAGCAGCAGCTACTGGGCTATCGACGACGACTTCTCCACAGCTGGCTACTTCTGATACAACCTCTGTTGTTACCAGCTCTACCGGAGAGACTTCGCAAACTGTCACCGCTGGACATGGAACACACACTACGTTCATTTGCGAGCAAGCATGCTTGAACAAGCCGATGAGTCGTTCCCCCTTGGAATTCACTGACTCTGCGCTTTCCTTTACCAATTCAAAAGACATCGCTGCAAATCCGGATTCGCCAACAGCGATGAATCCATAAACACCTGGATTCAAGCCATCCACAGAATAAGAACCGTCTTTTTCAACGTCGGCTTTAGCAACCTGAACGCCGTCCTTCATCACATAAACGGTCATGTCGCTCATGTTTTTGTCAAGATCCGCAGTCCCAATCCTACCAGATAGCTTACCAAATTCATCCATCTTGACCGCTTGGCTCTTTGCGAATGTTCGCGACTGCCCGAGTGGATCCGAAGGGTTCACACCCGCCAGGCCTGGGGCACGCATCGCATAAGCTGGCAACGACTGCCCTTCAAGAATCTGATTCACCTTCGCTGCGGGCTTCACCACACGAACTTCAACATCAGAGCTGAGCAATTTCCCATCCTGGGAAGAAGCAACCTGCAAAGAAAATGCACCGATGGTGTTCGCATCGCGAACAACGAGCGAATAGCTTCCCGGCTTTACCGATGGCAGCGTGAAAGACCCCTCAGAGTTGGTCCTCGTTTTCATCTCGATTTGACCGTCTTTGACCAAGAAAACAGGAACCTCCTTTACTGGAGACTTGTCACCGATCGACAATCCAACAACCGACCCCTTGATGTCGCCTGCTGCATTAGGCGTCACCCATTGCTGAGCAAACAACCCATTTACCGAATCCGTTGCTGAAGCATTCACAGTCACGGATCCTTGTTCCGCAGCGACGGACATCGTTGGTGCAAATAGCAAACCGCTTGTCATAGCCAGCAGGAAGGAAAGACGCTTGATTGTTTTTGAGCTCATGTTGTTGATCCTTGAATGATCGGTCCGAAAGTAGATGGTCTTAAAATATAGCAGTTGTGCGGATTGTTCAAGCAAATAATCCAAAAAAAATACGGATTTGCTTATCTCACTCCGGTATGGTGCGTTTAACGCGTCCGTCAGAGTTTTGGTAAAGGTTCGAAACTCGTCCTGCATCGTTTGGCTCGGCGCGAGGAAGATACTGACTCGCTTTGATCGAAGTGCCTTCTCCCGTTGGAGCCGCATCGATGGTAGCCTGAAGCAAATTCATCAATTGATCAAGGTTTTCTCTTGGGATTCCAAGACTCTTCGCGGTGTTGTCTAAATCTTTTCGCTTCTTCGCTAAGGCAACCTGTTCTGGATTTAGCTCTTCCCCTTGAACAGCCTTGATTTTTATATCTTCCCCGATAACCAACTTGGTAACGTCCTCGATGTTTCCAACAGTTCTCCCGTCAGGAAAAACTTCGAAAACGACTTCGGCGCCGTTTTGGCGAATCATTTTTTTGATAAGTTCTCGGTCATCACGTCCATCCCGGTCGTAATCCAGTTTGCCAACCAATCCCATTCGAACTGGGGTATGAGGTTGCCAGAATTGAGAATAAACTTTGTCGGTTGTTAAGATCGGTCGGTAAGATTTGTCATCGATAATCTTCGCGCGGCTGAGGTTTCTGCTGGACTTCATGATCTCTACCACTTCGACCTTGGCCTTAGCTTTGGACTGGCCCACTTGGCTGACATCCGAATCGTATACGGAAAACATCACACCAGGCTTTAAACCTTGTTCGGCTCCAATGTTCAGCCAGACATCTCCGTTGGCTACATTAGTGATTTCCCCTTGAATGTACTGGAAATTCTCGTTTTGGATTTCTTGTAGTTTTGCCACAAGATTTTCAAGCCGTCTGGCTTGCTCAGCGTTCTGTTTTGTAGCTTGGTCGATCTTGGCGATCAAACTCGCACGCTCACGGGCAAACTCCTGGAATTTCTGCTGTTTTTCGGACTCAATTTTTTGGTTCTTTTTTTCTAGTTCGTCTACTTTTTTCGTGTAGTTGGCGAGTTCGGTTTCTTTTTCCAAATTGATCGCTTCCATCTTCGCTTGTGCGTCCGTTCGCAATTTCGTTTCTAAAGCGACAGATTTCTCGTAGCGATCATTGTTTTCGATCTGTTTTGCCGCATCTGCTGCAATTTGGCTGTTCCGCGAACGCAGTTCTTGCATCAATGTGTCAACGAGCTTAGCGTACGTTCTGTCGGACGAGCTTGGACCAAACAATGTCATATGATCCGTGTAGTTTTTGAATGCAGCATCGAATTCCGCATCGCCCGTGATGCTGGATTTCAACTGGGTCAGTTCTGCGGGGCTAATCGATTTGCCAATGCCAAGCATGCTTTCCAAGAGTTGATTCCGCGAAGACGCACTTCTCAGTTGCGTTTCTGCTTCTCGCTTGTCTTTTTGTGCCGCTTCTGCGACTTTCGAGTTCGTTCCCGATGTAAACATCATGAACGCCAGAGTGCCCAAGCACAGGAAACTGACTATGGACATGACAACCACGTACGCTTGCCAGACAGTCACATTGCGGTCGCGAGCCATGAATTCCTCAATTGCCAAACAGTTTTGTACGAAAAGAAGGTTTTGAGCCCCATAAGTCGCCGTTTGGACCTAGCGAGCACTCCCATGCATCCTAAATCCCTGGTCGTTTGCCGTCAAACATTTCTTTGCTAACCAGCCTATTTTCACCCAACCAGTTGCGATCGAGACGGCAAAATTCCATCCGCTCAGGGCAGCCGCCTCGTTTTCCACTGTTGTTCGTTTCTGTGGACCTCCGATAGTCTTTTCACTCGTGCACTACATCAGGCTATCGCTTTGCCAATAATTCGGATTGAGCAGATTGTCGGGATTATCTCGGCTGAGGAAAACAACTGGAGTTCAGCGAATGCCTACTCTCGGCCGATTGTAGAAGCTAGACTAGGCTTTGCTTCTAGACCGGTAGTAGCGATCGCAGTACTGCGATCGCCAGTACATTGTGACTCTGGGGAGTATCGTGACACTGGGGAGTATCCACGTTCTGGAAAACGTAGCTCACCCGAAGTTCGATCTTTAGAGAAGTGAAGCCTCGCCCGCTAGAACGAAGTTTGTTGCAGATTTGTGCCTTTTCCTTGGATCAATAAGAAATGTCGACAGTATCAGCATCCTCGGTCGCTGTTGCCAAGAGTCATGTGAACCACGCTTTTCAAAAGTGTCTCAACATCGATTGCAACGCTACTTTCGGCATCGACGAAGTTCGAACCAGTTGCGGGAAATGCGGCGAGCTTTTGGATGTTGCCTACGATTGGGACAAACTGCCAGTACCTACGAAGATGTCCGATTTCGAAGCGATGTGGAGTCGAAGGTACGAACCTTTACGATTCAGCGGGGTTTGGCGTTTTCACGAACTTCTCCCCTTTGCTCCCCCAGAAAAAGTCATCACCGTCGGCGAAGGACAAACACTTTTACAGCAAGCAAACTCGGTCGCTAAATACGTCGGAATCCGACCCGGACAGCTTTACCTTCAGTACGAGGGGATGAACCCATCCGGGTCCTTCAAGGACAATGGCATGTGCGCAGCTTTCACGCATGCACACATTGTGGGCGCCAAACGTGCTGCATGCGCATCGACAGGAAACACAAGCGCTTCGCTGGCGATGTATTGCTCGGTGACTCAATTGATGAAGGCAATCATCTTCATCGGCTCTGGGAAAATCTCCTACGGGAAGCTATCGCAAGCTCTCGAATACGGTGCCCTTACCGTTCAAATTGCTGGCGATTTTGATGATGCGATGGCTCGCGTTCAAGATGTTTCAAAAGAGCTTGGGATTTATCTCGTTAACAGCATCAATCCGTTTCGATTGGAAGGTCAGAAGACGGTCATGTATCGGGTATTGGAAGCCCTGCGATGGGAATCGCCTGATTGGGTCGTCGTGCCGGGTGGCAATCTAGGTAACAGTAGCGCATTCGGAAAAGCGTTTATCGAGCTAAAGCAATTGGGGCTGATCGATCGAGTTCCGAGATTGGCAGTCATTAATGCCGCCGGTGCTGATACGCTCGATATCGTCTACAACCAAAGAAACCTTCGCTGGAATCGTGGGCGGCCACGAATGGATATCGCCTGTTGGTACTATGACGAGCTGGATAGGGAAAAGAGAAAAGCAGACACCATTGCAAGCGCTATCGAAATCAATCGTCCCGTGAATTTGAAGAAATGTTTGAGGGCATTGGATTTCTGCGATGGTGTGGTTCGCAAAGTTTCCGATCAAGAAATCCTTGACGCAAAAGCGCAGGTTGGAGCTGGCGGAATCGGGTGCGAACCTGCAAGTGCGGCTAGCGTGGCAGGCGCCAAGCTGCTTCGCCAGCAAGGGGTCATCGGTATGGATGACCGAGTGGTCTGTATCCTTACGGGACATCAACTCAAGGACCCGACAGCGACCGTCGCTTACCATACAACGGATCAAGACAATTTCAATGAGGTACTTGGAAGTCGCGGTGTTTCACGAGCATCCTTTGCAAACCGAGCCGTTGCTGTCCCAAATGAGCTCGACGCAATCGTCAAGGCAATCCAGCTCTACAGCTAAGCAGGCTTTGGCGGTTGCGTTGGGGATGCTGCAGAGAGCGTCTTCAGAGAGCCTAAACCACCATCCACTCCCAGCGTCTGGCCGGTCACCCAAGACTGCTCGGGTGAGGCGAGCCATAGAATAGCGCGAGCCACGTCTTCTGGTTCCCCAAATCGACCGATGGGATGCATCGAAAGTGACGCTTCCGCACTGCGAGCTGTGGACCAAATCCTCTCGGTGAGCGGCGTTTTCACCAGTCCTGGAGCGACAGAGTTAATCCGTATACGTTTGGAGGCGTAAGTCGTTGCCGCCGATCGAACCAGCCCATCGATACCCGCTTTGCTGGCCGCGATCGCTTCATGATTCTGAAGCCCGACAGTTGCTGCTGCAGAACTCATCAAGACGATGGATCCTCCTTTGGCAAACATACGCGGAACACAGCAACGCACCAGTCCCGCAGCCGTCGTTAGATTGGTTCGCACGGTCTTCTCCCACTCGGCTTGCGTCGTAAGGTGCATCGGCTTGAGAAGAACCGAACCGGCTAAATTGATGGCAACATTGATGTATCCCATGAGACCTTCCGAGCTGGATACCATTCGATCGAGCTCCTCCCAATCCGCTGCGTCTGCGGCAGCAAACCCCCACCCAAATCGGGACGCCAACGTTTGAAGCTTGGAACTGTCTCTCCCAATCAAGAATGCTTCCCCCCCAGCTTCAGCAATCATTTCGCAGACCGAGCTTCCAATCCCTCCGCCTGCTCCAACGATGACTGCTTTAATCGGCTCTTTCGATCCCATTCCTTCTCCTGTTAACATTGAAATTCAAGTGCATACGGCGCTCAGGCCAGCTACAGAGAAAAGCAACCTGCAGGACGGCTCTCTAGGTCCGTCGAGTCAGTACAAAAACAGGACGGGAATCCCAGAACCTACAGACAACACTTCCACTGCTGTTCGTTTTAAAGAACTTTTGCAGGTTACAATAGGTGCGTGGCAAGTCAACCAAGACTACACACTCTTGCCCCGAAACTGCCAGAAATCAGAAACAGGGCTCGACGCTCCTCAATACAACAACCAGGGTGACGAACGACAAGTATTTTGAGTCCGTCAGCTTGACACAGCTTCGGGGGTGTGCAACAATCTCAGTTATTGTGTTGGGGTTTCGTTCGCCGTCAGTTGGTTGAAACGGCCTTGGCAGGTTGCCTTGCTCAGGGAATGGAAATCCCTCAACACGTTCGCGAAGTCATCCGCGGTACAAGAAAGCCATCACAGTTCTGCCTGTGGGTGGGAATTAGATCCCGGTTGTGACACTTCAAAGTTGAGTTCGCGAATGCCTTTGCTGGATTCTTAGGAGTCCACTCATCGTTCTGAGCGTGGTCGACACCGTCGCTCGGTTCGCATTCACGCCGTCCCCGGTGAGTATCGGAGAAACTGTTGTTTCTCGGTGCTCGTAGTCTCCATTTCGTGGAAATTCCATAGTTTCCGCCTTTTTTCAAATCTGGATTTGGCCGTATGCCCAAGAAAAAGCGTTTCCGTTCTCGATTCCAAAACGATACCGCAAGTCCCGGCCCTGCAGGAGCTGGCTCTCGACCACGTGTCAAGAGACCTCGCCGCCGACATGGCCCGAACTATCAGCAAGCATTTTCGGATCCGAACGATGAAAACGCACAACCCGTTGTAGGGGAAGACGGAGAAGTCATTCCATCAGGTGCCGAAACAGAGGGCCAGGCGCCCGCAGACGAGCCGGGTCAAGAGTTCTATGGCTTATTGGAAATGCACCCCAATGGATACGGGTTTCTACGCGCCCCTTTGAACAATTACGCGCGGCTCCGCACCGATCCCTTTGTTCCCGGAACGATGATCGAAAAATTCAAATTGCGTCAAGGCTTGAAGATCAAAGCGATCATGCAACAGACCCGACGCTCGCAAGGCCCTCGAGTCAAGGAAATCCTCGATATCGAAGGGATGAAGCCAGAAGATTACATCAACATTCAGCCCTTCGAGAATCTGACAGCAATCAATCCCGAACAATGGCTACGTCTAGAAGTGGGCCAACAGCCGATCACCAATCGAGTCATCGATCTGTTGGCACCGCTCGGTCGAGGACAACGAGCGCTTATTGTCGCGCCGCCACGGTCCGGTAAAACGATCATGCTTCAGCATATTTCAAAGGGAATCGCCACAAACTATCCTGAGGTGGAGTTAATCGTTCTCTTGATCGATGAACGGCCTGAAGAAGTCACAGATATGCGCCGCAACGTCGAGAGAGGCGAAGTGATTGCCAGCAGCCTTGACGAAGATGTGGAATCTCACGTGCGATTGAGCCAACTCGTTGTCGACAGATGTCGCCGGTTAGCTGAGATGGGTAAAGACGTTTTCCTCCTCATGGACTCTATTACTCGACTCGCTAGAGCATTCAATAAATACGTTGGCAACAATGGGCCAACGATGACCGGTGGTGTCAACATCAAAGCTATGGATGTTCCGAAGAAACTATTTGCAACGGCTCGCGCCTTCGCGGAAGGTGGTTCATTAACCATTGTTGGCACAGCCCTCGTCGATACCGGCTCCAGAATGGATGAGTTGATTTTCCAAGAGTTCAAGGGGACCGGAAATATGGAACTTGTGCTCGATCGCAAATTGGCCGACCGACGCGTGTGGCCGGCAATCGATATCTCGCAATCAGGGACTCGCCGGGAAGAATTGTTGCATGATCCTGAAACATACCATTCGGTAACCATGATTCGTCGTACACTAAACTCCATGCATCCTGTTGAAGCGATGGAACAACTGACGAAGCAATTGGCTCGCTTTCCAAGCAACCAAGAGTTCTTGAAACTGATCGCTAATGCGAAAATGATGGATTAGTTCCAATCCTCATGGCTGGATCACGACCCGAACGAGAATCTAAATTTGGGAGAGGTGTCATTTCAAGCCAGACCTTTTCCCAAGCCGACCGCATGAAATCACCTCTCCACTTTGAAGAGGTGTTCAAGAGTGGTTCAGTCGCTGCCGACCAAGTGCTGGTCATTCACGTACGGTGGAACCATCGAGAGTATCCGAGATTGGGGCTTAGTGTTTCCAAACGTGTCGGGAACTCACCAACGAGGAATCGTTGGAAAAGACTCATTCGCGAATCGTTTCGAAAGCAAAAAGATTCGTTCGCTTTTGTTGATATCGTCGTTCGCCCAAAACGGGATGCTTCTCCAGAATACGATGCAATATTCAACTCTCTTCCAACGCTCGTGGCTCGCG
>Ga0207937_1000058_pt1 | contig 33058 bp, 24 predicted proteins | sample LakMenEpi04Sep11_FD_150668 | JGI IMG/M metagenome (GOLD analysis project Ga0207937, IMG submission 150668) | Freshwater microbial communities from Lake Mendota, WI - 04SEP2011 deep hole epilimnion (SPAdes) | ecosystem: Environmental > Aquatic > Freshwater > Lentic | place: Lake Mendota, Madison...
CGACGCTTGAAGAACTTACGAAAGGTATTGCCGCCGATGATTTATCGATCGTCGTCTTTGCGCTCCACTACCGAAATGCACCGATGTCCGCGACCGGGCGTCACGCTCAGTTGTGCTTCTCGCGGACAGGTATCGCGCATCTGGGAACTATCGAGCCACTCTATAATGCACAACTACGCTCGTTTGCGAGTATCGATGAAAAGCGACCCTACGATTTTTGCGTGACACCCAGACGTTTTGCGACGTACCTTGCTAAACGCGTCACAGGCTACGCCGGAAAGTTTGGCCTGCAGGATCCTCAGGAAGGTGACAACAATCGCGATTTTTGGGTGCCGATCCATAAGCTATTTAGCGGCAAAGAATGCATCGCGAATTTGGACCTGCAGATCCAGTTGAGCAGCGGGATGCGGAATGATGTCATCGCGAGCTTTCATCGAACCATGCAAGGCCAAGGACTAACCACAGGCTGGACTGGACATGATCTAGAACAATACCCCTTTGTAGTCAAGGACGAAGCAATTGCGTCTCTTTCACAACAGGAGGATCATGGAGAGGGTGTCGTGGTACCAAAACCGGCAGCGTTGATTCGTGAGGCCAGATACAAGGGAAAGCTGCTGACATTTCCCTGGCATAACTCGCTTAGCCGCAACTCGAAGAACATTCAGATTTCCTCGTATTTTGTTATGCCGAACGCAGCCGCGCCGATTGCGCCAGGATACTACCTGGATGCAGACCAAGATTCTCCGAGGAATGCGCCTGAGTACATCAATATACGGCACCGAGTCGTAGATGAGAAAGTCGAGAGTCTCAATCCACGTCCTGACTTGATGGAATTGGTTCGGCAAGGAGGTTACGATGTGCTGCATTACACGGACTCCGCTGGCGACGGCTGGGTCGCAGCAGATTGCCGGCAATTGCAAGAACAGGGTGTGATGAATAGTCGTGCTGCGTTCGTCCTCGTAGGACTACCGGACTTCCTCCCGAAAATAAATCAACGTGATCTCATGCGATGGTGGAAGAACGAAGTCCCTCAGCGGCTTCGCGCGACACTTTGGACGGTTCCGCCCTTGGCCCTGTCCCACGCACGTATCGCCGCGAATGTGGAGTTGCCGATTGGATTCAGCCTCACCGACGACACGGTTACGGCCATCGTTGCCCAGCTCTCAGCTCCTGGAGTGGACCAAGCCTCGCTGCCAGCCCAAGTTCCAAATGGCCCACTGAACTTCGAGAAAGTCGGCTTGCCAGATGGTTCCCCGGGGCTGTTCGATCCCGGTTGGGATGTCAGTATCGGTGTGCGTTCAACCAACGGTGGGAACAACATTCACAAGTACCTGGTTGGTCATGGATTGGGGTCACCCTTTATTGAGGATGCCAAATTGTGCGCTGCGCTCGGTGCCTATTGGCCAGGTCTGGCACCCGATGCCACTCGACAGTATCCTCCTGAAAAGTGGTTGGACGGCCTCTCTTATCCATGGCCTTCGATTGTACCACTCACGGACCAGGAACTGGGGATGGTGCCAACCGCCACGGGCAAGCGGATGTCTTGGGACGGTGTGCCCGGACCGCAACGTCGCACGGCTGGAAACCGCGACGTCATCGCCTACCACAAGATGGAGCACGTCGATTACATCGACATACTCGGGACGATGACTGCAGCCCTCACGGCTCAAACCGAACCAGAGGATTATAAATCGAGGATTCTTGCCATGGCCGCTGTCTACTGGAGCCTCGGTATTCAAGATGGAGATATGCTGCTGCCTAATAATTATGCAGCGCTCATGCGAAAGAAGTCTGAATGGGCTGTACTTTCCTTTAAATTGGTCGCAGCGAACAACACAGTCCTTCGAACCGCAGCTGCCGCTACGCAGCATAAATTCGATGGATCTTACATCTACTATTTCGAGATCTTTCGATGGGGAAGGGAAAGTGAGGATCCTGCCGATCCAAAAATCTCGCTGGTCGAAATTCTCGAGGAGGTCATAGCGTTTTCCGATGGCAAGAGTGTTATCAAGAAGGTAGGCAACGTATGGGAATCGGACGTTTCGATTCCGACGTAGTCGTTATTGGAGGTGGCCCAGGAGGTTGCGCCACCGCCATTACTTGTGCGTCGATGGGACTCCGTGTTGTCCTTCTGGAGAAAAATGTTTTTCAAAGTGAACGACCTGGAGAAACGCTTCATCCCGGCGTAGAGTCTGTGCTGTCGCAGTTGGGGATTGGTGATCGCCTAGCTTCGGTGGTCGGCTCGCGGCATGCGGGCATACGAATTGAATGGGGAAAAACGAAACGGTTCGAATTCTATGGCGAGGACGAGAATGGTCCATGGCTCGGTTTCCAGGTTTGGCGAGCGGATTTTGACGCAATGCTCCTTGAACGAGCGCGTGATTTAGGAGTCGAGATTCTCCAACCCTGTGCTGCGATCGAAGTTCTTTTAGACGCTGGCGCGGTCGCGGGAGTCAACACTTCCGTGGGGCCCGTGTGCGCTCCAATCGTTGTGGATGCATCTGGCCGGACCCACTGGCTTGGAAATGCTTTACGGATCAAACGCAAGGTTTTTTCACCGTCTTTAGTTGCACGCTACGGATATGCAACGGGCTCCATTCCTGATCTCGATCTAGCGCCGTTGATTGTCGGAGATCAAGCCGGATGGCTTTGGAAAGCCATAATTCGTCCTGGACTCTATCAATGGACGCAAGTAACGCTGGATGGAACGCGGCTACCTCACGATTGGCGACCTGAAGAGTTTCGAGGATTAGTGCCAAGAGGCAAACCGCGTGGGGCCGACGTTACCTGGCGGTTAGCAGACGTTACTGCGCGGCCTGGTTGGTTTTCGGTCGGAGACGCTGCGGGTGTTTTGGATCCGACTTCGGCAAATGGAGTGCTTAGGGCATTGCTATCCGGAATCACAGCAGGAAAGCTCGCTGCGGGAGTAAGGAATGGATCCTTACCCCCCAAAGAAGCAGCCGCGATCTATAACACTTGGTTTCTCGAATGGTTTTACACCGCTTCAGATAAACTCCGGGAATTCTATCGCGACCTCGGAGCAATTGGATTTGCGGATGCCAGTTCGATTTTACCGCGATGAAGTTGTTTTCGATGATTGAATCATAGTCACTTCCTATCCACTTCATTGTCTCCCAATTGAAAGAACGATTCATCAATTCGAAAGTAAGGCTTTGAATGAACCGTAGGTTACGTGAAAGAGCGCAGATCGATTCTAATCATCGACGAGATCGGCAAGCATATGATCGAGCTCCTTGTCGGTGATCGACTTTCGAGTGGCCAAGAGCATTTTCCTCAGAAACTTTATCCTATCAGAATCCGACGGGAATCCGATGTTGCCCAGAGGACAAACGCTATCAAGAATCATCTCTTGATCCGCATTGAACATGGCGTAGAAGGGGAGCCCGTGATGTTCCTTTTTCGCAATTCGATCACGGATGATCTTCCCGTCTGCCTCGTCAAGGCTGTCATTTTTCAGCATTACATAGTCGCGTTCGAGAATCTCCTTGTGGCGGTCGATCCATCGAGCTAATTTGAAACAAGGACCGCAATAACGACCGCTCAGCCGAGCCCATACAACTCGCTGCGAAGCCTTGGCCTCTGCGAACGCTTCATTCCACATCTGAATCGCGTCCAGCCTTGGAGGAAGATGTGCTTTCATGAAATCTCTAATGACTTGGTCCGCATTACTATCAGACACATCAACCTGGATTCTCCCCTTTTCGCGACCATCCACGTCGAGCATACATGCAACGACTTTCCCTTTGTCAGGTAGAGTCCAACCTTGTCCATTTAGAAAGCCGGAGACTTGCGGAGTCAACTTGCTTGAGTCGAGATTGATCCACCATTGAAGGAATCGGTCAACGTCCAGGTTGGTATCGTAGTCAAGAAACTTGCTATTCACGAAATCGGAAGTGGATGGATCGGACTCCGAGAGGATAACGATCAATGGATAGCCCATCACGCGACTATCATTTAGCTGCCTCATCAGCCGCTTGTCCCATGGGAGCTGCACCGTCTCACTTTGCTTGCCGATTCGAGTAACATCGACCGATCGACCGTCCCCTGCTTCGAGAAAGACGGAGCGTATGTTTAACGTTCTTGCTGACGGCGAATCGCTCTGAACAGTAAGGTCCGTTGCCATCTCTAGGGGGACGTTTTCTATCACGTAGTCCCCATGATCGTCCGTTCTCGCTTCGAGTGTCTTCACCGTGAAACTAGTCGCGATGGACGGATCGTCGATATCGGGCTTGCGAATGGTCATGTTGACTCTGGCCGACACAGTACTGCCAACTAGCGGTCTGTCGTTGCTATCGAAAAGCTTGCCGTAATACGACTGCGTCCCTTTCAATATCAAATCAAACTTCGACTTGAGTTGATCCAGATCATGTAGCACGATACATCCAGCCGCCTTGCTATCGACGGTTGATGCAAAAATGCCGATTGGGCAGGCGAGTGTCTCGAATTGAAATTCTCCGTTGACGTCAGCCGTAAATCTTTGCTCGTCTTTGGTGGTGCTGCCTAAGCTGGCCACAACGATTTCGGCCTGGCTTAGTGAACCACCCGTCCCCTTCTCGAGCAATAATTTTCCGGTAACTCGTTGTTTTGAGTCGATAGGGCGATACAGTTCAAGCGTATTTGTTTTGCTAGGTGATACATCCATGGACCGTTTTGTCCACCAACCGCCAACCGATGCGGTAACATCTAGTATCCCAGGCGAAGTAGCGGTCTCAGCGATGCCATTCTCGTTCGTCGTATTGGACCAATCTGGGCCAAGCTGCCCGATGCGTTTATCTTTGTTCTCCATCCATGAAAACACGTAGGGCGAGATAAAGCGCACGTTGGCATTCGCAACAGGCTTGCGGTCGGGACCTGAAGTGACACGTATCTGAACACGCTCACCCGCTACGAGTTCTAGTTCGGGAGAAGAGGCTTTCGAGGTTGCAGAATCGTAAAGGATGAGCGATGTGATGTTGCTGACCCACTGGGTATCGATTGCATGAACGCAATAGGTTGCATCCGGCAAGATACTTGCGCTAAAGTTACCTTGTGCATCTGTAAACGCGTATAGCTGCTCTGTATAGCCGTCCCTCTCCCCCTGAAATGATGCAAACTTGAGGCAAATGCCTTAAATCGAAGCTGCTTTGGATTGGAGTCGACCGGCGATACGTTTCCGTTCCGTTCGTTTCACTTCCTTGAGACGAACCAAGATGGTTCCCGAACCATTCTCTACGTTCTCCGTAGTGTTCACTACCTGCCAATTGTCGGAATAGGACTCTACGAAAATGTAACGACTCTTGCTGTCCGGAAACCAAGGATAGGTGACTTCCCCGGTTTCGTTTGTCTTCAGACGCGAGCGATCAGGAGAAGGAGTTCCAGTGTTGAGTTCAAACTCAAAATGGGAGACGGGACGATTCGATTCATCCACGCATCTTAGTTTGAGTTCTCGGCATGGCGAAAGGCTTATCGTATGCGAGTCCAAGGCTGCATCTTGAGCGGGTGCTCTAGAAAAGTTATAAACTCCGATACGATAATCTTCCGTCCATGCTATCAAACGATGAAGCTGATGCGTAGGCAATAGCTTGAACTTTACGATCCCAAGTTCGTTGGTCGATCCACGAAACATTTGCGAGTTACGGGTTTTCAAAATGACAATTGCGTTCGCAACTGCTATGTCTTTGTCGATTACTTTTATCTCGACGGGCCGCGTTGACCTTTGCATCTTTAGAACCAGCCCGTCGATTGCGGCACGCCGAAATTCAAACGGCTTAATCGACTTGCTCCCGCACTCATCGGTAGCTCGATCATGAAAATCAATCCGCAATGATGTACCTTTAAACTGATGAACAGGAACCCAACATTCGAATCGATCCTGGTTCAGGTTTACGGCAATCGGTAAGGCCGTACTGAATTGATACACTTGTCCCTTGATTTCAAAGTTTTTGGCTGGGTTTCCCTCTGAGTCTTCGATTCTGCCGTGGATTCGGATCTTTTGATTCTCTGAATCACCACGTAGCCACGACTCATCGGCAACAACCCATGTCGAACTTACAAAGCTTAGCAATAAACAAACAGCGAAAACCACCATTCGAGCGATCATCATCCTAGCTCACTTAGTTCGGACGTTTTGTACTATAGTGCTCTGTCGAAGCCAGACTAAAAGCCATAGTACCACCTTCGAAATCGAACTTCAAACACTTCACCCGACAAACACAATAAACCCACTAGCGGACTCAGGAAATGAAAACGGCAAAGCGAGGCATCTGCACTCTCCCCCGCTCCACTGCGTTCCGCTCGTGTTGCTTCCGCATAAGTCTCCGGTTTGGGTGGATTCGCGTGTCGATAGTAATGTCAAGAAAGACTCTGGTTTAGATACAATTCTTCGATGGCTTGAGTCGTATCTGCTTCGTCTGCCGATTTGTCGGAACGGATCATGGCGATTTTGGGATCGCGGAGGCTGAACTTGCCAGTTCCGTTTTCACGAATGATGCCTTCAAACTTGACGGTCACCACAATCTGCGGAAGAAACTCCCAACCGGGACGTGTGCCGCTTGCACTTTGCCTCTCAAACTTACGACCTGTCAACAGTCCGCGCTGAACCACTTCTGCCTGGATCTGCCGGTCGCGAAGTACGTCCAATCCTGCCACGTCTCCAACGATCTCAAATGTAGTTGCTTGTGCGGTAACGCTCCGCGCCGAAATCACGTACGATCCGAACATACCTGCAGTCTCTTTGCTCGTCACCGCGACGGTACCTCCGGTAATTGCCAAGTCGAGCGTGATCTCTGGCTTGCGTTTTACCCAACTCGGATCGCGAGCCGCGATGTGGTAGAGTCCTTGCAAATCTTTGGCAATGATTCCCTCATAGCCTTGCGAGCGAAAGTGATGGAAGTAACGATTCACTTCTTCTTTGTTGTTCGCTAACTGGCCTTCCGCAAGCAGAAAAGGTATCGGAGTGGATTGTGCCATCAACGGTCCGAGCACCTGGCTCAGCATTTGCCGGCGTTGATGCAGAGGTAATGAAGTCAGATCCGTCGAATTGCAGTAGAGAATATCGAACGCTGCAAACTTCAAATGAACCGGTCGTATCGGTTCACCTTGAAGCATGGCGTAAACTTCATAAACCGAAGCGGGTCTGGGGCCTTCGACATCCAAAATCGTTCCGAACAACTCGCCATCGACAATTGCATTCGCAACCGGCAACATCGCGATCGTACGATCGAGACCTGGGATGAGTTCTAACCAATCCTTGCGATTGCGAGTGTAAGCACCACAGAGTGTGGCCCCAGTCGCATCGGTCGTTTTGTGTAGCAACAGTCGAATGCCATCGTACTTGCGTTCGACCCACACCGGATACTTCGCGATCGAATCGACCCCTCCAGATGCGAGCGCGGGACGTACTGGCGATAGCGGTTTCAATTGAATGGCTCGCAAGCCGGCTGGCCCATCCTGGGAAAGAATCTTCGCCACGGTGACAGGGTCCGTTAACGCCACTGCATGCTCAACAGACTCTTGCGGCACGTTGTATTGCTTGGCAATCGCTTTCGCGAGAAGCGACCCTTGATACTCAAATCCGAAGCCAGCATTTCGAAGGATGAGCTTCGCCAAAAAATATGCTTCGATACGACCGCATCGAGTAAACAAAGAACGCAACAAGTCGAATCGCTTTGTCTGAATCAGGTTCGGTAAGGGCCTTAACGCTTCCAAGACTTCGACGGCCGTGAGTGGCTCCTCTCTCTTGACGACCGAAGCATGTTTCGCGAAGAGCACTGCAATGTCTCCAGCACGCGTCAACGAGTCCATCAGTTCTTCACGCGTTTGCAATGAAATCGACTGCAGTAACCGAACCAACGAATCGCGACGAAACATGCTCCGCTGGCCAAGGAACGGATCGCCGAGCAAGCATGCAATCTTCTGAGTGAAAGATAGGCCTATCTCACGACCGAGAAACGTATCGACCAGATCTGCCATCGCTGCTGAAGAGGCGGCTTTGCTTTGACAGACGAAACCGAATAGCTCCGTGGCTCGATGGTCCGCCATGCCACTCAAAGGCAGGAACAAACCTTTGCAAAGGGAAAAGAAGGAGATCGAGTTAAAAGCCTCAGGCGAGACAATACCATCTTCACTTTGATTCGATAGCGACTCGATCGCGATTTGGAGATGATATGGAAGTTCGGGGATCGCTACTTCTTCCGCAGGTAGCCCTATGGACTTTAAACTTTCTGCTAAATCATCGCTAGCCAGATACCAATCTCGAACGTCGTTTTGCGTTACCAGCGTTAGTGTATTGGGTAAGCTCATTTTTGGTGCGTTCATGGTGCATTCGCTTTATCCAATTGAGATTGCCAAAACGTTGTCGCCGAATCGACATGTTTTGCATACTCATCCCATTCTTTGGTGTTTCGAACGGCTTCTTCCGCATTCCTCAGCCAGCCCATGAGGAACTGTACTGCCTTCTTTGAGATCCTCCGTTGACTATCGAATTCGAAATAGAAAGGTGCCGTACTGGTATATCGATATCCTTTTTCGTGGGCAGTCACCACTCGGACCACCAGCCATCCACTCTCTTCGATTTTCAATGGTGGAAACTCGCCACGTTTGTAGTGATCCTCTAGCTTGGCGTTGTAGATCGTCTCACCGTTGAAGATCACATCCAGATAATCCACCGGATCACGTACGGACAACGACACGACGATATCTAATTCAATCGGTACACCCACGGTGCTGGTTTGTGTTGATCCGGGCGTTTGTTGATTGATCAAGGTTCGAAGCAAAGGACCATTCGTGATGGTTGTCCGACCCGATACTATCGACTGCAACCATCTTTGTGTATCGGGTGGTTCTTCGTGATGAGTGTAGGTTCTATTGTATCCGAGATAGGTATCACCACTTCCGAAGCCTGTTCCTGCTGTTGGCGTCAATCGTAATCCCGATTCGAGCATCGTCCAATAGAGTTGTTCTGCAAGAATCCCGACGCCTCGTCCACCTTTGAAGCGGAGTCGGTCCTCTTTCGAAAATGGTGCGTAGACAGGAATGCCGATCCGTTCTTTTCCACGGGTGATTTGAACACGCCCGAAAACGCCTTTGGGATCCCCAGTGACAAAGACCATTGGCTCGTCTGCGAGTGGTCGATTGACCGATGATAGCAGTTGCACGGAACGGATCCCTTGCGTGCTCAGGAGAATAGGAACATCGCGAGTCCAAGGTGACGTAAGTTCAGGCACTATTGTCGAGCTAGGAGGAATCGATTGAAGCCTTTCCATGAGCATGGCTAAATTATCAACGGACGCTCCGTTTGAATCTGCATCTTCGGATGGCCAACCATGCAACAGGACGGGGCCATGACGCGAATGGAGCAATGGAGATTCCGATTGCAGCCCCAGTCCAACGATATTCGGATCGGTTGACGCGACCAACGCTTCGGTAGCATTCTTTGCGGACTTTGAAGCGGGTCGGCGAGAAGGAGGCGAAGTCTTCGCGTCGGAAGCGTCGGGCATTCCAGATGTTTGTTTTTGACCGACAACAAAATCGACTGCATCGGCGCGTTGCCATCGCGCTAACGGAGTCAACTCGAGCGTCGCATGATGATCTCCGCTGTACCAATTCTCTGCGTGCATATCTGTCGAACGTGGTATCTCCACGGTCACGATATCACGAGTCTTTTTCTCCATCTTAAATCCGCCTCGCAAGTCGCTAAACTCGTGACCGCGCTGGGCGAGAAACTCGAATTCACCACCTTTCGGGGTGATCGAGAACGATGGCTCCGCTAACCACCATTCGGATTGCACCAACAGATTTCTCGGTCGCACGACACGTTTGTCACCAACAACAAACTTAAGACGAGCAGAAACGCCTTCACCGGATGGATCGTCGACGACTTCCATGTCAATGCTTTGGGCAGAGCAAATCTCAACCCAAAAGAGTATCAGCAAAAGCGACAGGGAGACGCATGTAGTTTTGTTCATTCCGTTCATTGTAGCGAACGAACGACGCAAAATCGTTAGACTACTCCGCTTCGTTTGGCAACATCGCTGGTTCATTCGGAGCGATCTTGGGTTCATTCGAAACGGATAAGTCAAAATCGATTTGATCAAACTCAACATGATCGACATCTCGCCTGAGGATCAGATAAATCGCGGCAGTTGCACTCCAAAAGAAACTGAAGCTAAAAGCGGATAGCAACAGCATAGCCGTGCTTTGAAACAACGACGTGGGAAATGAACCCAACGCGTTGAGCGATCCGTACGACCCCATATCGAACGCCTTGGACGCGATCCCATATCCTGCGCCAACGATCACGGTGAATACATCTCCGCTGATCAGGCTGATCCAATACAGAACTGTCACCAGGAGAAACAAAAGGGTTGGTTTTTGAAATGCGTAAGCTGCAGATCGCGACACACCATCAAATGCATCCGCTTTCTTTTCTGTCACTACGGCTGCCACAGAGAGCGGGAATCCGAGCAGGGTGATCGCAGCACACCAACCGAGCCCCAAGGATCCTGCGACAACGGGTAGCATCAACAGACCGGCTCCCCAAGTTCCCAACCATGGGATGTTCGAAAGCCAACCCAAGACCCAAGGCACAATTGCCAACACGAGCACCATACATGCTGGCATCGTGACGGACCAAGCGATCGATAGCCAACGCGCACGAACCAGTCGAAATGTTTCATTCCAAGGAGCGGGAACTTGAGCGCCGCATTCGAGGACTGTCCGTCGGACCAAACAGCCACCGACAAAAGACCAGATCGCAACGATGCCGAGGGTCAGTGCGATGGCAAACGCGGTCCCTCGCAACGTTGGGGACGCGAACCAAGCAGCCAACGGACTAAAGTACGCCCCCCAAACTCCGAGGAAGTGCATTGGCGGTTCGATATCTACATCGGCCAAGATCCAACTCGGCACTGGCGTCGCCATCGCTCGTGACTGAATCCATGTCGATACAATTCCCGGCTCTGGACGAAAGAGCAAGTTACACAAACGAATGACACTATCGGTCGCCAATAAACCTGCGGCACAGAACAGCACGTGGGAGGATCGCCATGAGACATTTAGTACACTCGTCAAAAGTCGCCACCAAGGTGCGGCGCGAAACCAATCGATTGCGACCATCGGTGTTTTGATGCTGCCTGGGGCAAATTCGCTTTGATTCTCTAAGTTGTGGTTCTCTGGGTTGTTGTTCAATGGAGTGCTCCAGGTACAGGCGGATTAATCAAATTTCCACTCTCGAGGTCTAGCAGGCGGTTCGGGCGGTTCGTCGTCTTCGGGTTCAGAATTCTCCGCCGGTAATCCGATTTCTTCCGTCATCCAGCGATGCAAGTCCGCCATTTTGCAACGTTCCGAACAAAATGGCATGAACGGAGATTTGACGTCGGGCTCAAAGGTGCGTCGGCAAGTCGGGCAAGGAATGGTTCTTTTTCGTTCTGTCATATCCTAAAGAATAGCGTATTCAGACGTTCTCTTTAAGGCGAAACCACCCCAGATTGACTTCTGTACTCCAGCAGTCGATACTCGTTTCTTGCAGGTTCCAACCCCATTTCCCTCCTTCCTCTTTGGAGCTCACCGTGCTTCGCCGAAATTTATTGCTCAACCTTGTGCAGTCGTTCGCACTGATCGCCTCTGGTATTCTGTCGCTAGGTATCGCTGCAGAAACCGACAAACGCGTTTACGAATTACGAATCTACTATGCAGCCGAAGGCAAACTCGAGGCGCTTCACAGCCGGTTTCGAGACCATACGGTGAAGCTTTTCGAAAAGCATGGTATTGAAAACATCGGTTATTGGGTTCCCGTGGAGAATCCCGAGAGCCAACTGATCTACTTTTTGGCCTACCCAAGTCGCGATGCGCGCGATGCATCGTGGAAAGCCTTCATGGCGGACCCCGATTGGCAAAAAGCGTACAAGGCTAGCGAGGTGAACGGCAAGCTTGTTGCGAAAGTAGAAACCAAGTTCTTCCAAGCGACGGATTATTCCCCTGCGATCAAAGCGGATGCCAAAGGGGATCGCGTCTTTGAAATGCGAACCTACACGGCTTCGCCTGGAAATCTCAAAGCGCTCGAATCGCGATTCCGCGACCACACGGTCAAGCTTTTTGAAAAGCATGGAATGACCAACATCGCCTACTGGACCTTGATGAAGGACCAAACCGACGCCGACAATAACCTGACTTACATCCTGGCGCACAAGAGTCGAGATTCTGCCAAAGAAAGCTTCGCCGCTTTCGGCAAAGATCCCGATTGGACTGCGGCGAGAAAAGGTTCCGAAGAAAAAGCCGGTGGCTCTTTGACCATTCCTAAGGGAGTCAAGTCAGTGTTCATGACCGCCACGGACTATTCACCGATACGATGACCGTGTACGGACACCGCCGACTAGAAAGATCAGAAAACCGCAGGCTGCTGAAGTAAAGAGTGGATGGCGTGGTGTCAGGATTATGGGCGCCCTTTGGCGTTTTTTACGCTATCATTGAAGTTCAACGCACGAACAATTGGATATGGAATGGCGTCTTGACTGTTGTTCCATGGCAGAACAAACTCTTGTCGACTTCCAAAACGCCCTTCAGAACCAGAAATCATGGATCAAGCCACACCAAGCAGCTCTAGCGGAAAGAAAACCTCCATAGCAGATTCGGTCGCGGTTCTTGCATTGCGAATCATTTTCATTGTGGTCGCCGGCGGAGTCGGAACCATTTGGTCTCAATCTAGGGATTTTGACGGTTATGGCGGACTGACTCCGTTTCTCGTTTTCAGCGGGGTGTTGATTGTCGCATTCGGTATTGTTGGTATCGATATGCTTATTCCTCGCAAAAGAATCGAGGTTATCTCTGCAATCTACTTCGGGCTGCTCATTGGTTTGATGCTATCGTATTTGCTCACAGTGGCTTTAACTCCGTTCTTGCTCGAAAATCGTTTCAAGTCTTATATCAATTTGGGGATCCTTACGGTCCTGTGCTACATCTGCACGAGTATTCTTTTGCAAACCAAGGATGACTTTCGGTTCGTTGTGCCTTATGTGGAATTCTCTCGCGACCTGAAGGGCATGAAGCCCTTGATTCTCGACACGAGCGCGATCATTGACGGCCGTCTTGCCGAACTAGCAGATACAGGTGTTCTCGATGCTCAACTCGTGATGCCACGCTTCGTTTTAATGGAGTTGCAGAATATCGCTGATAGCTCAGATAAGCTGAGGCGGGTTCGCGGTAGACGCGGTTTGGACATTTTGAATAGGCTGAGAACCAGCGATAGTCTTGACTTTATGATGTACGATCGTGAGTTGCCTGAGTTTGCTGGCCAACCCGTCGACATGAAACTCGTTCTTCTCGCAAAGCATCTGGATGGCAAGCTAGTCACGGGAGATTTCAATCTCAACAAAGTTGCGAAGCTACATAACGTGCCAGTCATCGATCTGAATTTGATCGCTAGCGCTTTGCGGCCACAATTCTTGCCGGGGGAAGGATTTCAAATTCGCGTGGTCAAGCCCGGCGAAGGGCATGACCAGGGGATCGGTTATCTCGACGACGGAACGATGGTCGTCGTCGAAGGGGGCCGAGAACGGCTCAATCAAACGGTGGGCGTTGTAGTAACGAGCACACTGCAGACGCAAGCTGGCAGGATGATTTTTACGAAGTTTGATGGTCCCAACTGATGGGCCCAACGAGGGACTAGTCCAGGAGTGTCACGGATGATAGGACGAATTGTTATTCCCGCCCGCTTGGCATCGACTCGTTTGCCCGAAAAGCTGTTGTTAGCAGAAACGGGTTGGACTGTTTTGGAGCACACGTATCGATCTTGCCAGAAGGCAGCCCTCCCCTCTGGGATCACGATTGCAGTCGATGACGCTCGAACTTTCGATGTCGTTCGAGGCTTCGGCGGCGATGCGATAATGACAGACGTTCACGCGCAGAGCGGTACCGATCGGATTGCAGAAGTGGCGGCTGCTAACCCCGAAGTTGATCTGTTCGTCAACGTCCAAGGGGATGAGCCGGAGATTGCGGGCGAAGCGATAGACAAAGTCATGCAGTTGCTAATCGCGAATCCGACCGCATCGGTTGCAACATTGGCGACACCGATACGCACCAAAGAAAATCTGGACGACCCAGGGTGTGTCAAAGTGGTTCTCGGGCACGATGGGAACGCCCTTTACTTTAGCCGATCACCGATCCCGCATCCTAGGCAATGGGAGCCATCGATGCTCCAACGGACTCCGCCGTTGTTCTTGCAGCATATCGGTATCTATGCGTATCGGCGTACTTTTTTGATGAATCTGGGAGCAATTCCTGCTAGCGATGCGGAGCAAACCGAAAAGCTAGAGCAGCTCCGATTTCTGCAGGCAGGACATCGGATTGCGGTTGGGATCGTAGAATCATCGCATCGAGGAATCGATACACGAGCGGATTATGACGCGTTCAAGGCACGTTGGCGAGAAAAAACCGCTGGAAAACCATAGTTCCAGGGCTCTCTGAGTTGCTGGGTTCCCGGTTCCTGAATACGATTTCTACCTCGCATGGTAGATTCTCCGTGCTTTCGTCGTTTTTCCGCCTCATCCTCACCCTATATCGCACCACAATTATGGCATCCCCCACACCAATCACAGTTGCTCACGGAGACGGTATCGGCCCTGAAATCATGGCCGCAACCCTGAAGATCATTCAAGAAGCAGGTGCGAGTCTCGACATTCAAACCATTGAAATCGGCGAGAAGCAATACCTCAAGGGCAACTTGTCCGGGATGGAACCAAGTGCATTCCAGAGTCTTCGTGAAACCAAAGTCTTCCTCAAGGCACCGATCACCACGCCACAAGGGGGTGGATTCAAATCATTGAATGTGACGACGAGAAAGGCCTTTGGCCTATATGCAAATATTCGCCCATGCTTGAGCTACTATCCTTTTATCGAGACTAAACATCCAAAAATGGATGTTGTGATTGTTCGTGAGAATGAAGAAGATCTTTACGCCGGGATCGAGCACCGCCAAACGATCGATGTGATGCAGTGCCTCAAGCTCATCAGCCGGCCCGGTACAGAAAAGATTTGCCGATATGCATTCGAGTATGCACGTGCCTATGGCCGCAAAAAGGTAACTTGCTTCACGAAAGACAATATTATGAAGCTAACCGATGGATTGTTTCATAAAGTGTTCGATGAGATCGCGGCACTATACCCAGACATTGAAAATGAACATTGGATTGTAGACATTGGGGCTGCGAAGCTGGCCGATACCCCCGAGGTTTTTGATGTGGTGGTCATGCCTAATCTTTATGGAGACATTCTCTCGGATGTGGCTGCTCAGATTGCTGGTTCGGTCGGTTTGGCAGGCAGCGCGAACATCGGTGATGGATGCGCCATGTTCGAGGCTATTCACGGTTCTGCTCCACGTCGAGCCGGTCAAAATTTAGCAAACCCATCCGGATTATTCCTCGGCGCCATTCAGATGTTAGTCCACATCGGACAAGCGAAGGTCGCTGAGTTGGCTCAGAACGCTTGGTTGAAGACGATCGAAGATGGCGTTCATACCTATGACATTTTTGATGACCGAGTCTCAAAGCAAAAGGTTGGAACCAAAGAGTTCGCGCAAGCGGTTGTCGATCGACTGGGCAAGAAGCCAGAAGTCTTGAAGCCAGTCGACTACTCCAAGGCTCCGGCGAAGCCGCTCACCAGTCGTCCTCCATACGTCCGTTCGCAAGAGAAGCGGGAACTTGTCGGGGCTGACGTTTTCGTCGCGTTCACCGGTAAGCCGAATGACTTGGCCGAAAAACTCAAGCCCGTTCAAGGGGATGGTATGGTTTTGGAAATGTTGAGCAATCGTGGCATGAAGGTATGGCCAGGTGGGATGGAAGAAACATTCACAGTCGACGTTTATCGCTGCCGATTCCAGCTTCCCGAAGGGACACCAGGATGCGTTTCCAACAAGTCGATCACGGCGCTCATGGATCGAGTAACGGATGTAGGTGTTGAGTTTGTGAAAATGGAAGGACTGTACAACTTCGACGGAAAGCCTGGCTTCTCCAGAGGGCAGGGACAGTAGAATGGTCGTCATAACCACGGGGCGTCGTCCAGTGGTGTTCTAGAGACGACTGCGAGTCACGGAAGGAACGAACAAATGGTGCGCGAACGGAAGATCATCGCTACCGAGGTAGAGGATGCCACGGATGCCCCGTTTTCAGGGGCCTCCGGTCCGCCGTCGAAACCGTTGCCAGCAGGGCCAAGCATGACGACCGATAGGGTTGATGACCAAAACCCCAATAGCGAAAGCGATACTGTCCTGTTTCGCCCCAAGCGAATTGCGGATATGGTCGGCCAACGCGAGGTCATGGATGTTCTTGAGATCGCGATCGATGCTGCTCGCAAGCGAGGGGAACAACTTGGCCATATTCTTTTTGACGGACCGCCAGGGCTAGGAAAAACGACCTTTGCAACCTGCATTCCTAGGGAAATGGGCGTTAATGTAGAGATGACAACCGGCCCGAGTCTCAAAGCGCCCAAGGAGCTCATCCCGTACCTGACCAATCTCGAACGCGGCTCCGTGCTCTTCATCGACGAAATTCATAGGTTGCCAAAGCCTGTCGAAGAGTTCCTCTATACGGCGATGGAAGATTTTCGGATCGACATTGTAGTTGGCGAGGGGGTCAACGCCAGAACATTGAATTTGGCATTGCAACCATTCACCCTCATTGGAGCGACAACACGTGCGGGAATGTTGAGCGGACCGCTACGCGATCGCTTTCAAATTCGGCAGCATCTCGGGTATTACGACAAACACGAACTGATCGAAATACTGCAGCGGAACGCCAAAAAGCTTCGAGTCGAGCTGAAACCAGACGCAGCAGAAGAGATAGCGATCCGAGCGAGAGGCACCCCGCGCGTTGCCAACAATCGATTCCTTTGGGTACGAGATTATGCCATGAGCAAAGCGGATGGGGTAGTGACATTGGATATCACCCAGCGAGCACTCGATATGCAGGGAATTGATGCGGCTGGCCTCGATCGGCAAGACCGACGTTATCTAGAAACACTAATCAGGGTTTTTCATGGCGGCCCCGCCGGTCTGGAAGCGATCGCGCATACAATGAGCGTTTCTGCTGATACCTTAGAGGACGAAGTGGAGCCATTTTTGCTGCGTAGCGAGTATTTGATCCGTACCCAACGTGGGCGTTGCGCTACCCCAAAGGCATTCGCATTGTTTAAGTAAGGCATTCTCGAATTGTAACCTCCTGGAATCGTGTACGAAGTCCGATTTCAGTCTAGAATACGGCCGCCTCGATTCTGTTCACTGCAAACGCACACTCTGTTTCGACATGCCATACCTGGAAGCAATCACGGGTCCCGCCATGGGGCGTCGTTACGATCTCGAATCCGCTCAGTATATTTTGGGGCGTCATCCCGAATGTGACATCGTACTGGAGAGTGGGTCCGTTTCACGGCAGCATGCGAAAGTCGTAAGGGCAGGTACTAGCTACCAATTAGAGGATCTCAAGAGCCGAAACGGAACCTTTATCAACGGTCGCCTCATCGGTGAACCTACCAAACTCATCGAAGGCGACTCCGTTCGTATTTGCGATATCGAGTTAACCTACCATGAGGAAATGCAATCTTCCAAGTTGACCTTTGGTGGAGGTGAGAGCTCCGCATTGGGCATCATGATGGTGGATGATGGCGAAGATGCACCGTCCACTCGCTCGGTAACGGCGAAACTCGACGTGAGAGGAAGCCAGTTTGGGGTTCAAGTGAACGCATCCCCCGAAGCGAAGTTTGCTGCGATGCTCGAGATAATGAAGAGTCTCGGCAAAGCGGTCTCGCTCGAAGAAGTATTGCCAAAAGTTTTGGATTCCCTGTTCAACATTTTCATCCAAGCAGACAGAGGTTTCATCGTCCTAATGGATGATCAGGGGAATTTGACTCCGCGGTGGGTAAAGACTCGACGACCGGATCAGGAAGAAATGGTACGTGTATCGCGCACCGTGCTTCGAGAAGTGATGCAAACAAAGGAAGCCATCATATCACTCGATGCAGGAAGCGATTCTCGTTTCGAGATGAGTCAGAGCGTTGCAGATTTTCGAATCCGATCGATGATCGTTGCACCACTTCTCAACAGTGATGGAGAGCCTATCGGTGCAATTCAGATCGATACCGTCCAGCAAAAAGGAGGCTTCGAAGGAAAGGACTTGGAGATTCTTATCGGCGTCGCGAATCAAGCAGGCATCGCCATCGAGAACGCACAACTCCACGAACAGATGATCAATAAAAAGCTGGTGGAACAAGACCTGGAACTAGCGCGTCAAGTTCAATTAGCATTCTTGCCGAAAGCTTCCCCATCGGTGCCTGGTTACTCCTTCTATCAATACTACAAACCGGCCAGTCAGATAGGTGGTGATTACTTTGATTACATCGAGCTAGATAACCACCGTGTTGCAATCGTCCTAGCAGATGTTGTCGGGCACGGAGTTGCAGCGGCCATGTTTATGGCAAAGCTCTCCGCAGAAACGCGCTTTGCTTTTGCAACGATCGATGACCCGCGTCAAGCCATGGCTACATTGAATGATCGAATCACGGCCTTGGGGGCAGAGCGATTCATTACCATGACCACCATCGTGCTGGACTATGTAGCACACAAAGCAACCATTGTAATCGCTGGCCACATGCCGCCAATCATGCTCACGGCCGCGAAGACGATTGAAGAACCGGGGGGCGAGGCGGGTGGGCCCCCGCTCGGAATTATGTCGGACATCCCTTTTGATTCTATGGAAGTAGACATAAAGCCAGGGGAGTCCATGACGCTCTATACCGACGGGATATTTGAAGCGCCGAACGCTCTAGGCGAACAGTACTCGATAGAACGCGTTCGGAAACAAGTCGCTCAACATGGGGCAGACATTCAGGCCGCAGGGGACGAAATCATTAAGAACGTAACTCGGCATATTGTGGGATGCGACCAAGAAGACGACATGTGTCTGGTTATCTTGGGACGTTCGGCGTCGGCTTGATCTTGGCTAACTTGCCAAATTTAGCTGGGCGTTACGTTTGCTAATGACAAGTTCTTTGTATCGTGTTCTTACATGAGTCATCCAGAAGAACTGATAGATGTTGACCACCAGGAGAAATATCGTAACAAACGGAAGCCACTGGACGGCGCTCGTGGAGCCCGAGGATTGCTGCCCCTGCTCCGTGATCCCAGAACCAGTTCCCTGACCTGCCACTTGTCCGGCACCCAGTCCGCCCACTTGTCCGGCACCCAGTCCGCCCACTTGTCCGGCACCTGATCCGCCCATTTGCCCTGCGCCCAACCCGTTTAACTGGACTCCAGACGAAGTACCTACCGTCATCATCCCGCCTGAATTTGTTTGTGGAGGCATGGTCCTGCCAGCATTGTTAGCGACATGGTAATTCGGATCAAATCCCGTAGGAACATTCGGTCCGATCCCACCATTACTCCAAGACGCTTGGGGGTTCGTATTGTACTGTGGATTGACGGGTGGCGGTGCCAAGGGTGAGGCTGTTGTGTTCGTCGCGGTCCGTGAGAAGCCCTGAGTGTAAGGCGCGGTGTAGCTACCAACGGACGGTTGTGTATTGCCAGTCATTTTGCTGAGCATGCTGTTTGTCAAAGAATTTGCAGGGCGGAATTCATCGCGCATCTGCGTCGAAGTACGTGGGTCCGTGTTCATCCCGCCATTGCTGGGTATCGTGTTTCCTGAAAGACTCGGAGCATCCGCAAGCGTTGTCGGTCGATATGGATTCGTCGGTAAATTACTGGAGCCTGGTACGTTCGGCAAAATTGCAGGACTGCGATTCGCATCGTTGGGAAGGATGTCTGTGGAGTTGTTACGCGAACTGCCTGCGAAGTTGTTGGTCGCGTAGTTGTTGTCTGGCTGCTGATTTACTGGAGGTAGAATTTGTTGTGGATTGTTCACAGCCAAAGACCTATCGATATCCACAGGTCCTCGTCGACCATCCAGTGTGGTTAGGCTAGGTTGATGGAGACGACGCATCGACTCTTGCATTTCCGGGGTCGGGTCGATTCGAGCTAGATCTGCGGTTCCGATGCGCACGATTACTTCTTCAACAAAAGGTCTTATGTGCTCCGGAACAGGTGCTGCCATGTCCTTGCCAAACGCACCTTCTGCAAAAGTGGCGAGAGCGCTAGGATCGATCTGGATGGTAAAGACATACTTTCTAGTTTCTCTGTCTGGCCCCCAACCTGTTTTGCACCTTTCGGCTGGTGATGGAGTGTTGATACTTGAAGAACCAGGCAAGCTAGAACCAGGCAAAATTTGGGGCCCTTGGGTGATAAACGATACTGCAATTAGTAGAAGTTTCCCGAACATGCTGGTCGCCTTAAGCTTTCATCAATCGATCGAACCACAGCTTCGCTCCGTTGCCTCCTGCAACGACGTATGCTGCGTGACTTGGCAATCATAGAGGAATTGGAGCGTTCACGTAAATAGAAATCATTCCTAGGGTTTGGCCAATCTGGGCATGCTCGAGAGCAGCCGGAAATTTAGCAAAGATTTTTTGCTTCTCCGAGTTTTTTGACCTAGATTTCTAATTGCCTGCGTCGCACGACAGGACCGACAAGAAACGCCCAGAAGTGCATAAAGACCTGATTATTGTATGAGGTTCTTATGATTAACATTGATCCACTACCTCGTTTGCCCGTTAGCTGGAAGGAGTTTTCGGATTTGCTAAGAGCTAGCATTCCGAAGACAAGCGACGTCAACGATACGAACCGAGAAACCCATCGAATCAGTTCGGTGGCAGAGGCGACAAACCGGCTGCGTAAGGACAGACTTACCGAACGCACATCGTCACATCCCCAAACCAAGGAGCAACATTTGGAAGAAGAGGAAAAAGATCCGATCCGAGACGCGATTCGTCAACTCAGAAACGGAATGCCACGTTCTCCACCCGCCTCCGGCATTTCGGACGACGGAATTGACATCCTAGCCTGACAACCGAGATGGACCAAATTGCTGTGAGGACAATCGCTCATTGGGGGCTTTGATCGTTTGAAATCACTGTCAATAGGAGGTAATTGGTGCGGGTGCGCGTAGTCTCCTACCTACCATCTATCTCCGGCGGCGGCTGGTCCCCTCTACTGAGGGGTCCAGCCGTCGTTTTCTTTCACTAGACTATCTTTGACAAAACCAATACGTCCTGTTGTTATCGGCCGATACGTCTTCTTGCTGACGGCCGATACGTCTTCTTGTTGTTGACAGTATGTGTTGGTTGACGGCATGGTTTGATGCAGCCAGCGGAGGAATAATTCAATGACCCCAGAACTGCATGTCAATTCTCGAAACACGCTAGCTCAGATGCTCGCCCATGATTCTTGGAGAGATCTTTTCTTGTTTCCTGGCGCACTCAATGCAGGAAATTGCATACGGAACAGCTTGCAAGCGTGCTAGGGGTATGGGCTTGTCGCATACCTCACATTCGCCGTAGTGCCCTTCGCGGATGCGATTGAGGGCCTCTTCGATTTGGGTAAGTTCCCGGCTTTCTACTTCCACCAATTGACTGCTGATCTCATCCTGAGCAGTATCCATTGCGGCGTCCATCACGTCCCCCCCATCTTGGGACAGTGACTGGAGCATACTCAAATCGCCATCGAGCGCCTTTTTTAAGGCTTCACGACGAATAAGCAAAACGTCTCGCAATTTGTTCAACGCTTCCTTTCGGGACATAGCGTCAAAATCCTCTCATGGAATTACGGCGATTGGCAGGGAGCGTTCCCTTCGGGGCAGTCGCGCGGCTCGCGACCTCCGGTGCCGCCACCCTCGTGGGGTAAGGCGATTAACTATAGTACGAAAACCAGGGTTGTGTGTTCGCAAAAAATGTCCAAAGACATGGGTTTTGGAATTTTCGGCACCTAAGGGAAGTCTAAACCTCCTTGCGGAGGCGTTTCGCTTCCTTATCAAACAAAAAACAATTTGGCTAGGCTTCGATCTCGAATTTCTTGAGCCGAAAATCCCTGCTGCCCCTTGGACAGTTGCACACACCCCCCATTAGGGTGTGGCAGAATAGATTAATTGCAAGAGTCTTTCAAGTTTAATGATGCTTATGAGTGTCGGTGCGTCGATAACGCCAAGTGAGTGTTTTGAATCCTCAACGCTTTTGACTTTACTCCAATGCAGACTTTTCCATCAGCAGTGCGGGCACCCGCGACAGTCGGCAACGAAACCAAGCTGGGAGAAGTTTACTGGCGCGATAGTGCGACAGGATTGTCGGGGGAATGCATGATTCGGTTGCCACGGTGCACGATCGGGTCGCATCCATCGTGTACGATCGTTCTTCCAGAAAACATCGCTGCTGCGACTCATCTCACCCTTACTTTTGGTAAACGATTCACACTTCTCAAGGCTCCTTACCCTACGCGGATCCAAGGGCGATTGGTTCGAGAATGGCTCATCGATGCCCCCATTGAATTCTGTATTGGAACATGCGCGTTTCAAGTAGTGCCAAGCGCCGTCGCCTTGAAGTCTACTTCGCTAGTTCGTGCAGATCAGTTGGTTGCCGCCGCAAACCGGCTATCTGAACCATTACCACCATCTCCACTTTCTCGGTCCTCATCCACATCGGGAGATCTTGGTAGTCCAGGAACCATGCCCGATAGAGCATTGAGTATCGGCGATTTCGAGAAGACTCTTTCTCGCTTTGATTCGATCGAGACATCCCTCGATGAGCTTCGATCCTCTTTAGGACAAATCCGGGAATCTGTAGCGAAAGTACCGATCTATTCGTCGGATGTAACTGCTTCCCTGGCTGAGGAATTCAGCCAACTAAGTCAGAACCTGACTCTCCAAATCTCGACGGAGTTGCGATCGCAGCTTGAGCATCGCCTGGCTGAACGGGATGGTGGTTGGAACGAAGCGCTCAAGAGTGGTGTTAAAGTACTTGAGTCGCGCATTCAGAACCTCGCATTGAAGGTGGAGTCCATAGGCGAGATGCAGGGAAACCTAGAAGAAACCGCGATGAATGCGGAACTTCGCCAAACCACTTCTATGGAAGAGCGATTTGCCGGAGTGGAATTCCGGTTAGAAGAGATTGCAAGTCGTTTCGTCGAATCTTCAAACTCTGAAACCGCTCCAGTCTCAAACGTACAAGAGGATTGGAAAGCGGAATTTGAAAATCGATTCCAAGAGCTGCGAATCCATCGCAATGAAATCTACGAAGCATTGGAATCCGTTCGAAATGAAGTGCAACAGTTCGGCTCGGTAGCACAGAATAACTTTGAATTTCTGCTTCAGCAATTGCATGCAATTCCAAGTCGGGAAACGCCTTTGGCTGCAGGCGAGAGTGATCGCTATGAATTCAGCACCATGGATGAGCCATCAAACGAATTGACGCCTAGCTCCCAATTTACCGCTCGTGCGGAAAACGATTCTCAACAGGCACCCGAACAGGCTTACCATCCGTTTACCAATCCTGCCTATCACGATGCCGATCCAGCCTATCAAGAGATCGAAAGGGATGACGTTGCAGTTGAGTCCAGCGAAACTTCTGCGAGAGACAGTTTTGTTCAGCCCAACCTAGAAGAAGAGTATAGCGGTGGTTATGACTACCCTTCGAGGATTGCAGAGAAAGGCAGCGCCTCGGAGATGGAAGAGTTGTCGCCTAACGGAAAATCGCCCTCTGGGACCGAGGTCGAACCGTCCTACCAAGTCGATGAATCGGTTGAGGAAGACTCAAGTGTTGATATTGATGCACTATCGGAACGTCTGCGACGCATGCTTTCCAATTCTGCTGGAAGGTCAGACTCCCACGACACCCACGGATCAGGAAGCGGCTCGCATGAACAGACCGCTCCAGGAATATCGTCGCAGTCAGAAACTAGCTCCTTATCACGACTGTATCAGAACGAACGCGATTCACTTGGGAGCGAACCATCGGAAGCAAATACTTCCCGGCGAAGTTTGCTTTTGGAGCAATTCCAGTACGAGGAAACAGATAGCGTCCCGCCATCCCTTGTTGACGATTCGGTGATTCATCCCCGACCATCATTCGACAGGGCCGCTTTGCACGAAGATGTGTCAATCGAATCGCAAGATCACTTCGAACGCGATGAGCCCAGCGATGAGAATGATCGACAATCCTACGAGCAAGAAAGTTCGGCTCTCACTTCTCACGAAGAATCCTCTTACGAGTCACCATTGCTCTCTGGTCATCATTCAGCATCGCGCGAAGCTGTCCCGCAGCAGGCACTTGGACCTTCCGAAGAGGCCGAAGAAGAAGACTCCATTGAAGTGTACATGCAGAAGCTGCTACAACGTGTAAAGGGTGGGCATGAATCGGTTAGCGTTCCTGCTCCACCGTCTCCGGCGGATTCGAGAATGGCACCCCGGTCTCGAAGTGAGGCCCTTAATCGAGGCAATCGCGAGGCTCACGCGGATGTAACGCCAGTTGAAGCGAGCCCTCAAAAGACAACCATGATGACTGCGGATGAGTTCGTACCAAGACAACAGATCCCTGAGAAAAAGAACGAACTCGATGCGCTTCGTGAGCTTGCGAACAGCAATGCACGTCGAGCGATCACCAAAAGCGACTCGAGAAAGATGAATTCAGCGATCCTCCTGAAGATCGCGATTACCGCTTTTGCACTCGCTTCGGCTTTGACACTTTTTATCATCAACCGAATACAATGGAATCCGCCGTTTGTGGGAATGATCGCTGCGTTGATTGTTGCCATCCTATGGGGAGTCGATTGTCTCAAGCACTTCCGGTTGCTCGGGACAGTAAAGGCGTCTGAAACCGACGAAAATGATAGGTCAGCAGCCGTTCAACAGAAGAACACCCAAGAGCAATGGCGCCCAAAAGCAGACTGATCGAACTCAGATGGTTCTCAAACTGCCAGAAGAAGCTTCTTCCAAGAAATCGGCATACGTACGAATTAAACCTTCTTGCAAAGAGATACCCGGTGCCCACCCTGTCGATCGCAGCAAAGACGTATCGGTCAGCTTCCGCGGAGTACCGTCTGGCTTCGATAGGTCAGTCATAATCGATCCATCGTACCCAACCACCTTAGCAATGAGCTTTGCTAACTCAAGAATGCTAATGTCAACCGAGGTGCCGACATTAACCCAATCAGGAGGATTGGGAATTTTGCACAAATGCACAATCGCATCTGCAAGATCATCAACATGTAGAAATTCGCGTAAAGGAGTTCCTGTTCCCCAAATTGTGACATTCGGGGCTCCAGACTGCTTCGCGTCATGAAATTTCCGGATCAAGCCTGGAAGGACATGACTATGATCAAGATGATAGTTGTCTCCCGGGCCATACAGATTGGTGGGCATAGCTGAGTGGTAAAGTACCCCGTATTGCTGTCGAAAGTACTGGCACAATTTCAGTCCGGCAATTTTTGCAAGCGCGTAAGCTTCGTTGGTAGGTTCAAGCGGTCCAGCTAACAACTGATCCTCGCTTATAGGCTGCTTCGCTAAGCGAGGATAAATGCAGGTCGATCCAAGAAAGAGAAATCGTTGCACTCCAAAACGATAGCTCGCATGGATCGTCGACAACTCTTGACGAAGATTGTCAGTAAAAAACTCAACAGGGAATGACTGATTTGCGTGGATACCACCCACTTTCGCTGCTGCAAATATAACGGTGGCTGGCCTCTCCTTCTCCACAAACCTTGCAACCGCATCATCGTCGCACAAATCCAGTTCATCGCGTGCACGCGTAAGCAATGCGACTCCTGGTTCTTTGCTCAAACGTCGGCAAACGGCAGCCCCAACCATTCCTCGATGGCCTGCGACAAAAACGGGGGATGCAATCACGTCAGTTTTCAAGCTATTCGACGGGGTAGTTGATCAGAACTCCAAGGTTGGTACTTCAAGTTTACATGACCGGCAATAATTGTCGCAGCGCCACAAAAGAAGAATCTTTATCTTCCAGAAAGAAATCCAGCGAATTTCAAGACGAGCGCCCCTAGGATTGCGGCATGATTACCGATGGACTACTTGGATTTTTCCATCACCAACGGAATCCAGCGTTCATCCCGATGAAGGATCTCGGTAACTTTCAGCCCAAATTTGTCCCCTACTTTCACCACTTCCCCTTGTGCTATCTTTTGGTTGTCCACTTCCACCAAAAGTGGGCTGTCGCACCCCTTGTCAAATTGAATCATCATCCCCGGAACCAGATTCAAAATTCGCTCGACTGGCATGTCCTTTGCTGCTAAAGTCACAGCGACGGAGGTGTCTATTCGCAATAAACTCTTCCAGAACTCGACCTTCGCCGGGTTTGTCGTTGTGTGTTTTTGCAACGTGTCCATGAGATACTTGATTGTGAAATTCCATTGGAAATCCGTCCCGATCCTTCATTCGTCGGTTGGAAAGTTGCGGTTCTAAAACCGAACTCTGGGGAAATCGAGAAATCAGCTATACTTACGGGAGAAACCTATCGAGTCCCTTTGACTGCATCACTATGTCCATCGCTATCGAGTCCTTTCCGTTCGCACCTTATCGTGAACTAAGCAATACCGAGTTGTGTACCCGAATTCAATCGGCCAAGAAGCAGCTCGGTTCGAGCCTGCTTATTCTCGGGCACCACTACCAGCAGGACGAGGTGATACAGCATGCCGACCTGAAAGGTGACTCGTATCAACTAAGCAAATTGGCAGCCGAAAGTTCTGAATGCCGAACGATCGTTTTTTGCGGTGTCCACTTCATGGCAGAAACAGCAGATATTTTGGCCAACCGTTCCGATCGAATTGCCATTCGCGGTGGTGAACGTGTGAGAGTCGTTCTGCCTGACATGGCCGCTGGTTGCTCCATGGCCGATATGGCTGCTATTCGACAGGTGGAGGCTGCGTGGGATCAGTTGGGAGATGTGATCGATACAAACGATCTGACTCCTGTGACCTATATCAATAGCGCAGCGAGTCTCAAAGCGTTCTGTGGAAAGCATGGAGGCATCGTTTGCACGAGCAGCAATGCGAAAGCAGTTCTGGAATGGGCTTTCAAGCAACGGAAACGTGTTTTCTTTTTTCCAGATCAGCATCTTGGGCGAAACACATCTCTCAAAATGGGAATCACCAATGATTTCATGCCGGTGTGGAATCCTCATGAAGAGATGGGTGGAAACTCCAGAGAAGCGATCGAATCGTCGAAAGTCATCCTCTGGAAAGGGCATTGCTCGGTTCATCAGATGTTTCAAGCGGATCATGTTCACTCGTTTCGGAAACGCATCGAAGGGATCAAGATTTTGGTCCACCCCGAATGCCCGCAGGAAGTCAACGATATCGCAGACATCTCTGGCTCTACCAGCAAAATCATTGAAACAGTCAAGCAATCTCCCCCTGGTTCAAAGTGGGCTATCGGAACAGAATTGCATCTCGTCGATCGATTAAAGAAAGAGCATCCCGAACAAGAAATTCACTTCCTGTCCCCGCTCGTTTGCATGTGCGCCACGATGTACAGAATCGATTTGGCGCATCTCTGCTGGAGTCTTGAGAACATCGTTGCTGGGACAATCGTGAATGAGATCAAGGTAAAAGAAGAAACAGCTCGTTGGTCCGTCGTAGCACTCGAACGAATGCTATCGGTCAAATGAATGACTGAACGCTGTTTGATAAACCTCAACACCCCGCGACAACTGTTCCAAACTAATCCACTCATCGCTTCGATGTGCTTGTTGGATATCTCCCGGTCCGCAGATCATCATCGACGCTAATCGTTGCAGGACTGCTGCATCCGTCGCATAGCAAACACTATGCGATCTTTCTTGTCCAACAATCCGAAGCATGCTCTGGATCCATGGAGCGTTGGGCTCGACACTCCATGGATCGACACTCTCTTTGCGACGGAATTCTAATCTGTAAGTTTTACATATCGCTTCAACCTGTGTTAACAATGGCTCGACGTCCACGCTCGGCATCGTGCGAAGAAAACTGTTGAGCCGCGCGAGCGAGGGAGTAACATTCACGGCTTCCGGCTCGTTGGTGATAGTCATGTTCCACGACAGAGTCGGAGGATCGAACATTCGATTTTGGTAAACTTGATTTGTTTCGCTATCGTTACGCAATGACAAGATCGCAGGCAAGGCAGGAATGAGGGAGTAATTTGCATTCTTTCCCTCGGTAGTACTGGTATGCGCACTGACGCCTTTTGCCGAGACGTGAAAACGCAGTCCACCTTTGTGAGCGTAAACCACACTCAATTGAGTTGGCTCGCCTACAATTCCCACGGTGTTATTCTCGACCATCTCTTGAAAGTAATGCGATTGTTCATTGACTCTCTTGGCACCGAGCATGCCTACTTCTTCATCACTCGTTACTACGAAGTAAAGTGGATTGCTCTTCTCAGACGGTACTAAACTAGCGGCGATCAAAGCAGAAGCCAGCGAACCCTTCATATCGCAAGTCCCGCGTCCGTAAAGTCGGCCGTCTTTTTCGACAGGTTCAAAGGCACTGCAAAAGTCCACGGACCAATCCTCTGCCGGAACAACGTCGGTATGAGCCAAGTAAGCGACTCCACCTACCCCTTTGCCTCGCTTGCCAATCAAGCTTACTTTTCGGACGCCTTGGTCATCCAGATAAGATAGCCATTCGACATCGAAGCCTATTCTTGCCAGTTCTTCGGCAACACATTGGCTCACCCCCTCATTGCTTTGGTGACTGACAGAGGGAAACCGGACCAGTTTTTGGGTCAATTCGATCGCCAATTTTAGAGCAGTTATCATTGCAAAGTGTTTCTCTGGACCGTTCGCCGCACGAGATCGATCGATCGCGCTGCAGAAAACGATGTTTGAGAAGATTCTATCTATCCACGAGTAAGCTGTCCGCGCCTTTCCGATTAGGTTATCCTATGCATCTACTCGATTCGCTCCCCTGCAAATTCCTGAGGCAATGCAATGAATAATATGCGGCAAGTTATTTCTCTTATTCTTGGTGGCGGTCGAGGGACACGTCTCTTTCCCCTGACAAAAATTCGTGCAAAACCTGCGGTCCCTCTCGCCGGTAAGTACCGACTGATCGATATCCCAATCAGCAATTGTCTACACAGCGGCATCAACCGAATTTATGTTGTAACGCAATTCTTGAGTGTCTCGCTTCATCAACATATTCGGCAAACCTACCGGTTCGACAATTTTAGTGGTGGCTTTGTGGAGCTTTTGGCCGCTCAGCAAACCATGGAGGGTGGTACCGAATGGTACGAAGGCACAGCGGATGCTGTTCGGAAAAATCTTCGATACTTTGACGAGAAGGATTGCAAGTATGTTCTCATTCTGAGCGGTGATCAGTTGTACCATATGGATTACGCCAAAATGCTAGAGACGCATATTGAATCCAAAGCAGATGTGACAATTGCGACCAAACCTGTGCCACGTTCTGCCGCCCACGCATTAGGAGTGATGCGCTGCGATGATACGGGCCGAGTGACCGGGTTCTTGGAAAAGCCAAAGACCGAGGAAGAAATCAACATGGTCTCAACCAACCCCGCTTGGATCGACGCACAAGGAATTCCATCGCAAGGCCGCGATTGCTTGGCGAGTATGGGACTTTACATCTTCAATAAGGAACTGCTCTTCGACGTACTCAACAAGACGAACTATAGCGACTTCGGTAAAGAAGTTTTTCCAGCCGCAGTTCGGTCCCGCAAAGTGCAAGTTCACTTGTTCGACGATTACTGGGAAGACATCGGAACAATTCGCGCCTTCTACGATGCGAACTTGTCCTTAAGCCAAAACAATCCACCCTTCGATTTGTTCAAAGCGGACAGACCCGTTTACAGTCGTGCCAGATTTTTGCCCCCGTCAGTCGTCGATGGTGCAACCATCAGTGGTTCATTGCTCGCCGACGGTTGCCGGATCGGGAAAGGCACTCGTATTGAAAATAGTGTCATCGGTTTGCGATGTATCATTGGTGAAGGAGTGACCATTCGAAACAGCATCATCATGGGTGCAGACTATCTGGAAACACCTGACGATCTCAGCGATGGTGGCACCGAAGGACTCGTGCCCGTCGGTATCGGCGCTGGGAGCATGATCGATGGTGCAATCCTCGACAAAAATTGCAGAATCGGCCGACACGTACAAGTCATCAACCGATTGGGCGTAAGCGAATCCGACCAACACGCGCCTTGTTATGTCCGAGATGGAATCCCAATCGTCACCAAGGATGCGACCTTGGCCGATGGCTGGACGATGTAGCGGAAGACTGGAAACTGCAAGAATTGTCACCGTTGATGGCAAACGCGAAACACGTTTCGTCGCCACGTCATCGATGAATCTTCCTCACCATCCGCGACACCACGGAGCGTAGAGATTCGTTAAACTTGTAGCCTCATTCGCCAGTAATTTCGAAAGACTCCCCCGAAGTCCATTGCATGTTAGCAAAGCTACAAACGTATTCTCTGCTTGGGATTGACGCGCTTCCTGTAGAAGTAGAGGTCGATCTTTCTCCCGCCGCTCTGCCCAAAACGGTTCTCGTCGGCTTACCGGAGCAAGCGGTCCGAGAAAGTACGCATCGCGTAGAGCGTGCTATGGTCAACGCTGGCTTTCGCTTGCCGCACGATCGAATCGTCATTAACTTAGCCCCAGCAGAACTTCCAAAACAGGCTTCTAGTTTTGACCTCCCTATCTCTTTAGGAATATTGGCCGTATCCAATCAGCTCGACTCGTCGGTACTGGAATCGTATGCTGTGGTGGGAGAGCTTTCGCTGGAAGGACAAGTGCGAAGCGTAAAGGGTGTTTTGTCGATGGCCATGGCAGCGACGAAACAGCCTGGCATCAAGGGCTTGATCGTTCCCGCCGAGAATGCTCAAGAAGCTGCAGTCGTAGAGTCTCTCGAAATCATTCCCGTCCAAACGTTGCAGGAGGCGGTTGGTTTTTTGAGTGGTAGGCACGATATCGATCCCGTTCCCTCGCGATTGGATGAGATCTTCGAAGCATTTTCGAAATACGAAGTCGACTTTAGCGACGTGCGTGGCCAGGAAATGGCAAAGCGAGCTCTAACCATCGCCGCTTCTGGGGCTCATAATATTCTGATGCTCGGACCTCCGGGTTCGGGTAAGACGATGTTGGCCAAACGTCTTCCGACCATTCTTCCTACGTTGAGTGCCGGCGAGTCCATTGAAACAACTCGCATCTACTCTGCATTGGGCAGGCTTAACCGCGGGCAAGCCTTGTTGGCCCAACGCCCGTTTCGTTCACCTCACCATACGATCAGTGATGCAGGGCTCGTCGGAGGTGGAAGCCCTCCTTCGCCAGGGGAAGTATCGTTGGCCAATCATGGTGTATTGTTCTTGGACGAATTGCCTGAGTTCAATCGCAAAACGCTAGAGGTCATGCGTCAACCGTTAGAAGACCGACTGGTGACGATATCGCGAGCGATGCGAAGCACCACATTCCCTGCCGACTTTATGCTTGTGGCCGCACTCAATCCCTGCCCCTGCGGCTACCGAACCGATCCTCGCCGAAGCTGCAATTGCACACCGCCGCAAATCGAGCGCTATATGAGTCGTATCAGCGGCCCGCTATTGGATCGTATCGACATCCACATCGAAGTTCCAGCGGTGCCGTTCAATGAACTATCCAGCGGTCCACCGGGTACGAGTAGCGAGACCATTCGAAACGAGGTCAATGAAGCGAGAGCAAAGCAGGCCTCTCGCTTTTCTAATAGCAAGACGCGGACGAATGCGCAGATGAGCAGTCGAGAACTTCGCGAGCATTGCAAGCTGGGCAAGATCCAGCACGAGCGGATGCGCGTCGCAGTAACGGAAATGGGTTTATCGGCGCGAGCTCATGACAAAATTTTGCGAGTAGCTCGAACGATCGCCGACCTAGAGTCGTCAAACGATATCGAACCCCATCACATCGAAGAAGCCATCAACTACCGCATGCTCGACCGCGACATCTGGTCCTAGTCTATCGAAGCCCATGTAGCTGTCCAAGTACGGAAACTGGTGCTGAAATCGCCTGTGAGTTCTGCTAGTCATAGTGGATTGACAAGCCATAAATCAATTCACTGCAACCAAAGCTCGAAGCCCTTTCGCAGCGGCACGCGAGCGCAGACAGTGCTAATCAATTCTCCTCAGATATAGTGGGCTCGCGGCGCCGAGACAATGAAGGCTCATCCGGGTGGCGAAATCCGAGTCTTCGGATTGTGTTTGGGATGGGCCGGTATTCGCCAACCCGCTGGCAGGCGATTCGGGATGGATACAGAACTTCTCAAGAGTTACAGTTTTTCCTCGATGGCCAGGAATTGTGGGACCTGCGATTAGGACGGGAATCATGGTCGCCCAAACGCTTGCCGATGAAATTGCCCCAAGGACGCCACGTGATGCTAGTCCGCGCGCAAGATAAAAATGCTCTTCCCGAAGTTCATCTACGCATTCGCGAACTGGAGCTGCCGTCAGGTGGTCATATCCATATCATCTCGAATGAGAAACAGGAAAAAGGGACGCGTCGCGTATACTGGCCTTGAACCAATAATGCTTCCATTTACCTTCGATGATCCCAGCTTTCCTATGCCGGAAAAGATTCAGTTCAATGTCTACTTACCGCAGAATGGAACTGTATGGCTGAGTGATTTAGAGTTGATTGAGTTCCCGCCGAGCGAACTCGCGAATCAACTCTCGGGATCCTCGGCTCCATCATTTATCAAATGGGGGATGATTGCTCTCGGCATCACAGCAGTCCTGGCAATTGCGGCTGGGATTGCTGCAGCGAATTTGATTTACCTCAAATCGAAACAAGCTCAAAAGATCGAACTGCGTCGCATGCAGGCTCTCGACATCGGCTGAGATGTTCGCCATCCCCCGGTCGACTCGGGTGGAGGAACGTAATCATTGTCGATTGCCCATGAGAGCTTTCGCCCTCCCCAAAGGCAGAGGCAATCACAAGCAATTCAATAGGGATAAAACAAACTCTTGATACAGAAAGCATAAGGATACGGTGCAGCACTGGGCGTCTAAGTTTCTTTGTACGATTCGCCCTCGATCTACAACTTTTTGAATACCCCCTTTTTGAAGGTCCATCCGGTTTTACCGTGGGTAGAGGTCTAGACCGCCACAGTAAAAGAAGATAGCAGTTTTGAAGTTTTCAACATTTCGGAAGCCTCCCACTCGGC
>Ga0207937_1000059_pt1 | contig 32701 bp, 17 predicted proteins | sample LakMenEpi04Sep11_FD_150668 | JGI IMG/M metagenome (GOLD analysis project Ga0207937, IMG submission 150668) | Freshwater microbial communities from Lake Mendota, WI - 04SEP2011 deep hole epilimnion (SPAdes) | ecosystem: Environmental > Aquatic > Freshwater > Lentic | place: Lake Mendota, Madison...
ATTTTCCCAATGGGCTTCCCCTTGTGATTTACAACTCCACCGGCAGGCACGATCGTCGGACCACTACTGCCGCAACCGACCAACAAACCGCAAGCACAAAGGAGCCACAAACGACGCGATGGGTACTGTAACAAGATTCACCTCCACAAATAATAGATTTCAAATTCGAAACGTAACAAAGCAAAATGCCTGAGAGCGACTGCTTCCAGGCATCTTGCAAAAGGTAGAATAGTTTTCGTGAATCTGCGTCTCGCAGAGACGCGACCACAAACCACGCTTAGTCTGGAACAGAAACGACTTCACCGCCGCTGATGGTCGCGAGTGCACGATAGGTTATCGTGTCGATACTATCGCCTATGAATCTAACACTTCCGTCTGCCAAGCCGAAGTTCCCACCACCTGTGTGTCGGCTGGCAAATCCATAGTTGTTAGGCCAGTCACCGATATTCTTTGGAACTTTCAGTACTCGATTGAGAGGGATAGCACAGGTTGCGGTACATGCATTGGGGTTGTACCACCAATTCCATTGGCTCCATCCAGGCATTGCCTCGCCGATGATAAAGGTATTTGACGTGCCATCACTAATCTCACCAATTCTTGTCCTGGTGTTGCTATTGTTTTGGTTCGAAGAAATCACGCCATCCCCACGATTCAAACCGTCCGCTTGGCCGCCATTTTTTCCCATTCCGAGGATAGGTCGGAAAACACCCCAATCCCAGTTTTGCCCAGCACAAGCTTTGTAACCGGTAACAGCCCACCGGTCGGCAGGCGCACTGGTTTCATTCAAATCCGAGCGATTTAGCAAAGTACCACCTTCATTAGAGTCGTCTGAAGGGCAAAGAAAGCCAGGAATGACTGTTGCTGCAACGATTCTGTTCCTTCCGACAGGCGACGTAGCAGGACTGCTCTTTGGCTGTAGGCCAACAGTGAAGTCGATGTTGTTGTAGAGGTTCGTTTGCTCGATATACGGGAGGATCATTTGCATCCAGCTCCTACCCGAGTTCGCGATACCCGGGCCGTTGTTCGGAAAACCCAATATGCCGCGTGTCGCGTAATTGATCGGAAAGCTTTTCACGGCGCTTTCGTAGTTGTGAAATGCAAGCCCCAGTTGCTTAACATTGTTAGAGCACTGCATCCGCCGTGCAGCTTCACGTGCCGCCTGAACTGCGGGCAGAAGAAGTCCAACGAGAATACCGATGATTGCGATAACAACCAACAATTCGACCAGCGTAAACGCTGGCCTGATTCGTATGAAACGATTCATAAAGAAACCCCAAAAAAACAGAGATGAACCAACGAAACGCCACTATCTATTGCAGAAGGTGCAATTAGGCAACATTCTGGTTATAGGTGAATCGACATTCCAATACAAGCACATTGCAGATTCGGTTGAAAAATTAATCGTTTCTTGTCCGATTTACTGAGTACGTCGACTAGACAGAACTCTTTTTTTGCTTCTCACCTGATCCGAGCGCAATACAGGCTGCGACGACGACCGCGAAAACTACCAACCAAATAGCTTGCGAAACATCACCGTAGGGGATCACTTGGTTCATGGTTATCTGCCTAAAAAATTGCGATGTGAAGATGACATAGAGCATGGCTGCTAATGCCCCTCCAACGAACCCCGATATTCCAGCCACCAAAGATTTGGAAAAGCCACGGGCCGCTCCTATTCCGAGCCCAACCCCCAAGCCAATGAAACTCCATACTAGCGAATACCCAGCAATGGATTGCAGGCTGTCCATAGGGATTCCCATCAGCGTACCACTTCTCCCGCTGGTTGCCCTCATGTTGTTAAACATCCAATTGCTCAGAAAAGCTCCAACCGCACCTAGTCCACCTGCGCAGACAAAAGCGACGGTTAATGCTTTGATCGACTTTGGACCAAAAGTGAAGAGGACGCTGCAAACTCCAAAAATTGCACCGGCTATTCCAAACGCAATGGAATAGTTCTTGCCGTCCAATTCATACTGAGCTTTGTCGTGTTTTTGATAGACCTCAATGGGTGCTTGCTCCGGAACTTTCGCGATATCCTCAGGTAGCACAAAAATTGGATACATCGTTTTCAAAACAACAAAACTGAGCGCTGCTGCGATAACTGCACCCACAACTAATCGCAGAATACTGGGCGGCCAACTTGCTATGCCAACAGTTGTGATCTCGTTCGATGGGGTGGGGTCCCTAGAATCAGAAACCGGTTTTTCTTCGGACTGCATGATTACCTCTTGATACGGAAGGACGCCGCTGAAAAATCACCAGATGATGACATGGATTGCGGCTAGCTTGCGCACTATAACCCGCTATTAACAGGTTGCAAAGTTGAATCGCTACGCTGTACGATGCCTTCTTGCGTTCTGCAAATCTGGTTGCCAGACTTCTTTTTGTTCGAATTGTTGTGATGCTCGCAAGGCTCCCAAACAACCAGGTCGATACCTTTTCTGAGACAAAAAACAATAAACGCTTTTCTGCAACGAATTTTGAAAATCGAATCAAACGCTCCATTTATTCCGCGAAGGATGGAAAAGAAATGCTAACGATCTATTGCCCGAATTGCTCCAAAGTGTATCGGTTGGCTCCAGAGCACCTGGGCAAGTCAGTCCGATGTCAGGATTGCTCTCAAGTCTTTGAGGCAGCAACTCCACCAGCTACGACTCCTGAGTTTGTTTCAGCACCTGCGCCGAGATCGCAGCCTCCTGCGAATCCAACTCCGCAGTCCGTGGCGGGGAACGCGGGAGGATTCTCGGCGGCAGTACCGGCACGGTCTTACCAATCCCCGGCCGGCAAACAGGGCATGTCCGATCAAATTGATTACGTGATTCACGGGGACGATTCTCAATTCGTCGAGATTACTCTCGATCCCGGTGAGACTGTAATTGCTGAGTCTGGAGCCATGATGTTCATGACGTCCGGTATTGAAATGCAAACGGTCTTTGGTGATCCATCGAGCAGTGGTGGATTTTGGAACAAGGTTGTCTCCGCAGGCAAACGAGTCCTCACCGGGGAGTCGCTATTCATGACGACCTTTAGCAACAGTGGCTCGAGACGCGCACAGATTGCATTTGCGGCACCCACGATCGGTCGAATTACGCCGATGCATTTGGATCAGATGGGTGGAGAGTTGATTTGCCAAAAAGGAGCATTCTTGTGCGGTGCGAAAGGCATACAAGTTTCGATAGCCTTTCAGAAAAAAATAGGAGTGGGGCTTTTTGGCGGAGAGGGCTTCATCATGCAGAGACTTCAGGGCGACGGAATTGCCCTCGTTCATGCGGGTGGCGCGATGGTGTACCGTGAATTGGCTCCAGGTGAACAGTTGAGATTGGACACCGGTTGTTTGATGGCTCTAGGGCCAACTGTTCAGTATGACATCCAATTTGTTGGCGGATTCAAGAACACGCTGTTCGGAGGCGAAGGTTTATTTATGGCGACGGTTACCGGCCCTGGGCCGGTTTGGCTACAGAGTCTACCGTTCTCGAGATTAGCATCCAGTATCGTGGCTGCGGCTGGTGGAGGTGGTAAACATGCGGAAGAAGGCTCTGTGCTCGGTGGACTTGGTCTTGGGGGATTGCTGATGGGCAATCGAGACTAATTCAAGTTTGGAGACACTTCATATCGATGTTCAGCGACTTCTTGATAGGAAGACACTCAGGATAAACCCGAAAAAGCTAGCAAAACCAATTCCCAGGCATGTGTACATTTTGGGCGCTGCGGCTTCGAAACTTCTCTTGTAGCGAAAGTAGGTAGGTGTTTCTATATTCATCAGTCCATTGTCGGCCAGGTTATTCCAAGTGTCCCATGTGCTGGCTGGGGAAAGTTCGTCCAATCCGACCGTCATATCCTTGATATAGTCCTCTTCGGTCATTTTGAGGTCGACAGGAAATGTCCAGCGCTCGTAAGCCATGATTCCGCCGTAGCTCAAAAAGCCGATGCTGAGAAGCAATAGGATTCCTGCAATCATTCGCAATGCCAAGCTCGGCCCGCGAGAAACGTGCTTTCGGGCGATGGGACTGCTGGAAGCCGCAGGTTCCAAGCTGTTCAAATGACGAATCGTCGGCACTTCAACCGATGTTCCGCATTGAGGGCAAGGTAACGTCATCCCCGCTTGGCTGCGGCTGATGGGGATTTTCGCCCCGCACGAACAAGGTAATAAAAATTGACTCATTGGCTGGAAAAACGCTATCGGTTTGAAAAAGAACGGATGAAGCAGGGTCGATTCTATCCTGCATCACATGCTACCTTACCCGTACGTGAACCGATAGGCTTCGGTTTTCTGCCAGACAGTGGTGTTTTCTTTGAAGCTGACAACCTTTTCGAAACCTGCAGGCAGGAGCTCGTGCTTGAAGGATTGCTTCCAGGAAAGTTGTTGCAGTCAGACAACCAAAGCCTACGGAATATTCCTGATACTGGTGGCTAGACCGAGGCATTCATCCAGTTAGAATGGTGGAGCTGTCAGTCGAGTCCCTCGGTGGGATTAGATAGTTACTAGCAACACCATAAAGTCGGTTACAGAGCGGTCGGTTCACGAATTGTTCTTGTAACCCGGGCCCGCCACACCTCAACACTTGCTGAATCGTTCGCGTCAAATAAATTTCCAGCCAGTTTCATTCTCGGTTGGCTATCCATAAAGAACACGACCGCCGATCAGAAGTTAGTTGCGTCTGTGAAAACCCCTAGGACTGTTTCGTGTTGAAAGAAGAGATAGCATCACGGATGAGACCGGTCGTGTTCCGCAAATGCAGAATGAGCGAGAGCTTGTTTCCACTCGCGAAATTCCATTTCGTTGAGGTCTCCAGATTGGAGTCCGACGGCAATGTGAATGAAAGAGTAGTTTGAGGAGTGAGTGACTGCTTCAGAATGTCTGCTGCAGTACGACGTGTGCGAGGGATGCAGCAAATTTTAGTTATTCGTAAATATTTACCAATTGTTATCGGAGAGACGTTCGCATTCAGAAAGGTGCTATAGTTCCCTTGCCTCGCTAAGGCAGGGGAGAGACGCAAATCGCGTCCACTCTAGCTGCGGATCGATTTTCCTGTTCGGGGGGAATCTCTTTGCGGCGCTGCAGAGCGGATGACGCGGTTTGAGGTCTCGGACCATGCTGACATACGAGCACTCCGATCCTCCATTCATTTCGTGGTTTCAGGAGCTATTACCTTGTTCGACGGCCTGTTGGATTTCGATGATGATTTGCCTCGCAGCGCTGACGACTTGGATGGCCTTCGCAAACTGTCGCTTGAGGAGGAAGGTGATGATCTGGGCGACGCGGTTGCCGATGTCGTAGTGCCAGAGGACCAAGTTCAGCTAGACAGCGACGATGATTTGCTGTCCGGCATGGACGAAGTCGAGACTTGGTCGGATGATCCGGTTCGAATGTATCTGACGCAGATGGGCGAGATTCCCTTGCTCACACGCCAAGAAGAAATTCGACTCGCGAAAAAAATCGAAGTCACACGACGTCGATTCCGTACCAAGCTACTCGAGTGCGATTATGTGGTCCAGTACGCCTTCAAGATACTCAAGCGTGTTCATACAGGCGAATTGCCATTCGATCGCACGGTACAGGTGTCGGTTACCGACAAATTAGAGAAGGATCAGATATTAGGAAGATTGCCAAACAATCTCAAAACACTCGACGTTCTACTCAAGCGAAATCGTAGAGATTATCGCAACGCCCTGAGTAAGAATTTGCCTGAGAAGAAAAGAGTAGAAGCTTGGCAGTCTCTCGCACGCCGCCGTCGAAAGACGGTTCGTCTGATCGAAGAACTAGGGCTGCGAACACAACGAATCGAAGCGATGATCAACGTTCTTGAGCGTCTGAGCAATCGTATCGATGAAATTCTCCATGATCTAGCAACACTCAAATCGTATCAAGTAGCCCCCTCACAAGTGGCCCAACTGAAACGTGAGTTCCGTCAGATCCTGGTTGCAACCCAAGAAACCCCATCGTCGCTCCGCAATCGTGTTGCGATGGTGAAAAAGGTCTTCACTGAATACCAACGCGCGAAGAAACAGCTGAGCGAAGGCAATTTGCGTCTGGTAGTTTCCATTGCGAAAAAGTATCGAAACCGTGGCCTTAGCTTTTTGGACCTGATCCAAGAAGGTAATGCCGGGTTGATGCGGGCTGTGGACAAGTTCGAGTACCGGCGCGGATTCAAGTTCTGCACGTATGCCACCTGGTGGATACGGCAAGCGATTACCCGTGCTGTTGCAGACCAAAGCCGAACCATTCGGATTCCCGTTCACATGGTGGAAACCATGTCACGCGTCCGAAATGTTTCCCGGCAATTGCTGCAAGAACTTGGTCGCGAGCCAACGCTTGAAGAAACTGCACGTCGCGCTGAGACGACTATCGAAGAAGCGAGACGGGTGCTGGCGATGAGCCGTTACCCAATTTCGCTCGATCGACCTGTCGGAAACAGCGAGGATAGTCAATTCGGGGATCTCCTCCCGGATGGTACTGCCGAAAGTCCTGCTATTGGTGCAGCACAAGAGATGTTGCGATTGCGAATCAACACCGTCCTCAAGACGTTGAGTTACCGCGAACGTGAAATCATCAAACTGCGCTATGGTTTGGGCGACGGTTACAGCTATACGCTGGAAGAAGTTGGACATATTTTCAAAGTGACACGCGAACGCATCCGTCAAATTGAAGCAAAAGCGGTTCGAAAACTTCAGCAACCCAGCCGTTCGCAAGAACTCGTCGGCTTCCTCGACTAAAATCTCTTACTCATTTCGTGAGTGACATCCTAGTATCGTAAAAATTCAAGGCTCTGGTGTTTGAATGCAAATGCCAGAGCCTTTTTTTGTGCGAGAGGGAACCCCAGTGCATAGAGCAAACTGGTGCGTCCACCCTGCTACCCCAATGCACAGGCTGGCAACCGGTGTCTGATTCTCTGTTCGTAAGTCGCGATTCCCAATTCGTTCTTATCTTCGTTGCTTTGACAGGCTGGAAGCCTATCCCACATTTAGTTGTCTTTATTGCTTTGACAGGCTGGAAGCCTATCTCACATGTCTTAGTTTGGAACCATGGTCCTTTTCGGATTGTTCAGCCGGGCTTGCAAAGTAAGAAGCGAGGATTCAAACTTGTTCGCGTAAGCACACGCACGCTACGCAGATTCCTTTCTTGCTCGTTCTATACACTCAAAAGATCCTTCTATGCTTCGCTATGCTCTGACTGTATTCGTCAGTGCGTTCTTGCTGTTCCAAGTGCAACCGCTTATCGGTCGTTATATTCTGCCTTGGTTTGGCGGAGGGCCATCCATCTGGACAGGATGCATGCTGTTCTTTCAGGCTGCCCTGCTGGCGGGCTACCTATACGCTCACCTACTCTGTGCTCGACTATCGCTTCGTGCACAAGCATGGACGCATTTGTTCATCGTCGGCTGCTCCGTTTTGCTGCTGCCGATTGCACCCGATGAAGCATGGAAGCCTACGGAAGACCAAGCCCCTTTGTCGCGAATACTCCTGCTTCTGCTAGCAACTGTCGGCGGTCCCTACTTTGTGCTCGCTTCAACTGGTCCACTGATGCAAAAGTGGTTCAGCCAGACGTCACCGGATCGATCACCCTACCGTCTGTACGCTTTGTCTAACATTGGATCGCTGTTGGCACTGTTGAGTTATCCGTTCGTCTTTGAACCGTGGCTTGCATTGCACACGCAAGTCCTATCATGGACAGCGGCCTACCTGGCGTTCGCTGGTTTCGCTGGTTGGTGCGCCGTGGCTGTTTTGAAACACTCGAAAAATGTCGTTGTACCCGCGCAGCAAGCCGAGTTCATGAAGCCGGTTGTGCAAGCAGCTAAGCCAAGCATTATGCAAGTATTGTTGTGGCTCAGCTTGTCTGCCTGTGGTTCCGCAATTCTCCTAGCAACGACAAACCAACTTTGTATCGATGTGGCTACGGTTCCGTTTCTTTGGATCTTACCGTTGAGTATCTATCTTATTTCATTCATCATCTGCTTCGATCAACCGCGGTGGTACGATCGCAGAGCTTTTGGCTTGTTGCTCGTGGTATGCGTTCCGCTTGCCGCCAGAGCGTTATCGTCTGGCGCCGATCTGGACCTCATAAAACAAGTGACCATTTTTTCCGCAGCATTGTTTGCTTGCTGCATGTCGTGTCATGGTGAGTTGGTCCAGTCTCGTCCAGATCCAAAGTATTTGACATTGTTCTACCTTGCCATCTCGGCGGGCGGTGTCTTGGGCGGTCTCTTCGTAGCAATCGTTGCTACCAATTTGTTTACGGGATATTGGGAGTACCCAATTAGCCTTGTTGCTTGCTGCTTATGCACATTGCTCGCCACGTGTTATCAACGTGTTTGGATACCGAAACCGTCGATTGCATTTTGGACTTGGGCTGGAGGGGCGATCGCAACATTGATTACCGTCATCGCTCTGATCTGGCTTCCCCATAGAAAATCGCTAACGGAACTCGATGAAGTTGGGATGTTTGGGGGATTGGGAATCTTGATATTGATTGGGCTTGTGCTCATTGGCATAACGACTGAAAAGCGATCAACCCTTTGGGTATGGTACGGGTTAGCGGCATTGCCGATTGCTTGGGCAATCGGATGGGGCATGGGACGAATTCCCCATGTAATGACTCCTCGCATCATCAGTTTCATGGCAGGTGTTTCGCTTCTTGCGTTCAGTGTTAGTGTGGCCACCTTTTGGGGACTTCGACGTCGCAGTGAAGTGGTGCAAGGTGTATGGATCCGATTGTTAATCCTTTGTTACGCGGGTAGTCTGCTTGGGTTAGCTTCGTATCAGAAGATAATCACCAATCAGCAATGCTTCATTCTTTTGTCGATAGGACTTGTGGCTATCGTCGCCGAGTGGGCTCTCTCTCGTTTGCGCTGGACACGAGGTTGGTCGCTTGGTCTATGGTACTGGCTGCCAATGGGAGCATTGATCGGTCTGCTCGGTTATAACCTCAAGAGAGTGACCGATGCCAGCATGGTAGAAGTTGTGCAGCAGTCACGCAATTTCTACGGTGTTTTGAATGTCGAGTACGATCAGGATACGATGCCCGCCCGATACGAACTCACGCATGGCCAAATTCAACACGGATGTCAGTTTGATGATGAATATTGGAAGACGCAACCGACAACCTATTACGGTGAAGTCAGCGGATTGGGCTTGGCGATTCAGACGGCCCGCGAACGTAAAGGGGAGTCCGGTTCTATTCGAGTCGGCATCGTCGGATTAGGAACCGGCACAATCGCGGCGTATGGCGAGGCCAACGACAGCTTTATTTTTTATGAAATCAACCCAGCCGTGCGTGACCTGTCTGGTCGTTACTTTACTTATCTTCAAGACACGGAGGCTACGACGCAGGTCAAAATTGGTGATGCACGGATCGTGATGGAGCGTGAACTTAAGAACGGTCAACGACAACAGTTCGATGTACTAGCGATCGATGCCTTCAGTAGCGATGCAATCCCTGTTCACTTGCTTACGGCGGAATGTGGCGAGCTCTATCGGCAGCATGTTGCGGAAGGAGGCATTTTAGCAATCCACATTTCGAATCGCTTTCTCGATTTAGGGCCGGTAGTGCGGGGCCTTGCTGACAAGCTTCAATGGCATTCAGTACGAATCGAGAATGACGACGACAACGAGAAAGGTGTATTTAGTTCGACCTGGGTGCTGCTAACGTCTGATGCAGAGTTGGCAAGTCAACTCGAAACGAGTGTTCAATTTAGTCCTTGGTCAGTGAACGCGCCGAAACTGCTTTGGACCGACGATTATTCGGGCCTATGGAGGATTTTATCGTTCTAGAGGTAGGCAAGTGATCTTGATGGGTAAGGATCGGCAGAGCGATCCACAACATTTGCTAAGCCTTCGCACCAGCTTTGACATGACTTAGACGATGCAAGCCTCGCAAACTATCCGTCTAGCGTGTTTTGATAACACGAGTCTTTGGAATACTGTCGTGCCATCCGATCGGAAATCCCTTGTTCCCAAAAAAGCTAAATGCTTCAAACGGAATAAATCGACATGCCGAACGACCGAGGCATTGCCCAAACGAAGGAACTCCTCCTGTTTCCGTGACAACCTTTGTTCCCATGATCAACTTTCCAAGCGTCATGCCGGTAGTCATTTCCAAAATGCAGTAGTAAGCCAGCGCGACCAACAATCCGATCAAAGTAGCGATGATTTGAGCGATGGAGAGCCCCTGTGGTGAAAGTTGCCCTCCTCCAACAATCGCGGCCATTAATCCGACCCCAACACCGACCCCTGTGTTGATGAAGTAGAGAAGTATGTTGTCGATAATACTTGTCAAAAATCGCTGCGTCTGAGAGGCTAATGGAAGATCTCCAGGTGCGTTTAGATTCTCGGTTAACGGGTCATAGGAGCCTGTTGCAGAATACGGATTACTCGAGGACATAAAGCGTTCTTTCTCTTTCAGTCAGTTGTTACTTGGTCATTTGTTTTTCAGCCCAAGTATCTAGTCTACCTTCCAGAATTGTCAGCGGCATCCCCCCATCCTTTAAGATCTGATGATGAAACTGTGCTAAGGAGAATTTGTCTTTCAGCTTCTTCTCGTATCGCGCACGCAGTTCCCGCAGTTTCAACTGACCAATCTTGTACGACAACGCCTGACCTGGCATGGCCATGTAGCGTTCTATTTCTGCTACTGCCGCTTGCTCGGAGATTGCTTCGTTGGCCATCATGTAGTCGATCGCTTTTTCTCTCGACCATCCCTTTACATGTAGACCGACATCGACCACTAAACGAATGGCACGATGCATCTCGTCCCCTAAAGCTCCGATCTTTTGCTTCGGATCCGTGTAAAGCCCTAACTCTTCTCCCAACGTTTCGCAGTAAAGAGCCCAACCCTCACCGTAAGCTCCATACCAAAGAAACTTGGCAAACTCTGGAAGTGACGCGTTCTCTTGTTGAAGAGACACTTGATAGTGATGGCCTGGAATCGCTTCGTGGAGAAACAGCGACTCCATGCCACTGGTCACGTTGAATTTGCTGACTTCAGGAATAGGTACATAAAAAATTCCTGGTCGGCGGCCATCGGAGGAGCCTGGCATATACTCGGCACTTGCGGTCGCTTCTCGAAAAGCCTCGGTGCGTCGAATCTCGAATCGTGTCTTGGGTTTATTGAGGAACAATCGATCGAGTTGTGGTTCGATCTTTGCTTGAATCGATGCAAAGTCAGCTAGGACTTGTTTCGCTTCTGTGTATGGCATCAAGGCTGGATTCGAACGCAGGTCGCTGAAGAACTCGGGAAGTGAACCTTGAAAGCCCATCTTCGCTTGGGTGGCCTTCATCTCGCCCAAGATTCTCGCGACCTCCGACTCGCCGATCGAATAAATTTCATGCGGAGTCAACGCCGTGGTTGTCCAATATCGCACCCAATATCGATACTGTTCTTCACCTCCTGGCAAGGAGCTGAGACCTGATGTGGCTCTCGACTTTGGGAGATATTCTATTTCCAGAAATTTGCCAAACTCTTTGTAAGCGGGGATGAGTTTGTCTCGCAACGTCGTTTCGAACGCACGCTTGAGACGATCTTGATCGTCTCTAGAAAAAGTATCGGGCAAGCTCTTGATAGGCCCCCAAAAAAGACAGTCCTCGATTTTCTCAGAAGCGATCGAAGGGTCGGAGAACTGGGGAATCATTTTGACCACCAAGGATCGTGGCAACACATAGCCGTCGCGAATTCCGGTTTGGAACTGATCCTTGGCTGCTCGAAGCCAGATGCAGAATCCATCGATCCGCTGAAGCCAGGACTCGTAATCTTTGACCGACTTGAACGGCTGGCTCCCCGTTCCACTTCCCAGTTGACCAAAGAACAAATGCAGCCCGTCGAACTGATGAAGTGGAATTCGCTCGTGCTGAAACGTCATCCCCTCCAGCCTGACCTCCAGTTCATACTTCAATATCTTGGCCATAAGCTGCTCCACTTCGGTGCAACTTCGTTGATCTACGGCGACAAGTTTCTCCAACGTAGACCGATAGAACTGTCGCTCCTTAGCGAGGAAGTCTGGAGCGATATCGATCATCAATCGATCGTTGTAGCGATTGTCACCGAAGTTCGTCGCTTCAATGGGAAAGAGCGTTAGATAAGTCTCATGATACGAGCGGAAAACTTCCTGCATGACTCGCGAAGCGGCTGAATCTTCGGCATAGACATTTCCCATGATGCAAAAATAGCCCGATACATAAACGACCGCTCGGACGATTCGCAATAACGACTCAATCATTTAAAACTCAATTCTGGATATGTTGGGGCCGGGTGCAATTCACTGGGGCAGTTCCGTTCGAACAATGTCGATCTTGACAATGACACTGCCGGCAAAAGTAGCAGGCTCGCTCCGTCGTGCCGTCCGCTTTTGGACATTGCCGGGATTCTAGGTGCACGGCATATGAAATGTGCCTACTGCTTTGACTTTTGCCGAAACTGTCAGCAATGTCGGTTACAATCGTAGCACAGCGTTTCCCATCCCACCACGAATGCCACGGTTCTCCATGCAGGTTACAGAGTGTCTTATTGTCGCATTTTCGGCGGTATCCGTCGTCATTGCATGGCAGTCTATTGGTGATCCGATCTTTGCACTCTTGGTCTCGTGCCTCATTGGGATCGCGTTGATGAAAATGACCGTCGATGCTAAGACGACCCAAAGTGTGACGGCAATACAAACGCTCAAAACGTTTTCGGCCGCGCTAACGATCATGGGTTGCGTCGGCTTTTTGGTCGTATTGCTCGGATCTTGGTTCTTACCGCTTGTCTGAAAGAAGAAGTTCCTCGTCTAGCGTCACTTCTTTATCTTCGCTCAAAAGAAGTAGCGTCAAATGAATGTCGCGACGATGGAGCCCGAACTGTTCGCTCAGCACTCGTCGATAGCATTCTAGTTGCGGTCGGTGAAGCTCAACACGGCTGTCTACCCATTCCGTCAGGTCCATTCCTTCAGGGCGTTTGTCGGTCTTAAAGTCCAAGATCTCCGCTCGTACGACTCGGTCTCCATCAAAGCCCAACACGCATCGGTCGATCACTCCGCGCAACATCTGCCCATCGATTACTTGAAGCAACCGTCTTTCGTTGGTAATCTCCAAGTGCAACATCCTAGGTTGGTGCCACGATCGATAGCGATCTGCACTGAGCGCTTTCAAGACCGATGGCATCTCGCAGAACCGCACGAAACGGTCCACCCATTCTGTTACCTTGACATGCGACATTTCTTCTTGCGTCAACGAAGATGCGGCGATCTCCTTCAAACGCTTCTTGTTCGGTTTGTAATCTTCGATCCAACCGCGAACTTCTTCAAACCAGCGATGAACCAATTTGCCAACAATCGACGCCGAAGTGTCACCCGCTGTCCAGCGCGTACCAAGCCGAATCGTTGTCGCTGCAGCAACGTTGCTCGGTCTGAGCCATGGCAATAGTCGCGGACTCGAACCGCCACGTTGAAGTTGGATCGCGCGACGAATCCTATCTTGAGAAGCCACCGAAACAGCATCCTTCTGCTCGACTTCGTCTCGGACTACCGATTCGAACCATTTGGGATCACCCCAACTATGGATCAATAACCCGCGTGTGTCACGCTGCTCTTTGGTCGCAAAGATGGAGTGAAGCACGGATCCCCATCGTTTCTTGCTGCTCGACGACGGAGCTGTGTAGAGATAGAGAGCTTGGCGAGCTCGAGTCAACGCTACATAAAAGACGCATAGGGCTTCCGCTAGCTGCTGGTTGGCGAATTCTCGGAATGCAATCTTCCAGGAATCATCGAGAAACTTTTGAACGTCTCGATTCATGTATCGAACGACGCCGATCGGTGGCTTGGTCCGGTCTTCATACATTGCAACAAACGACGGAGGACGAGAAATAATCGTTTGATCGAGCGTCGGCAAAAAGACGGCATCGAACTCTAAGCCTTTGGATTGATGGATCGTCATCACTCGCACCCGACTCACCCCTGGCAACGCGACTTTCTGTTGCTCTACAAATTCGATAAAGCTAAAGATGCTATCGCCCCGCATCGCATCGTATCGATAGCCGAGTTGAACCAGTTGTTTCAATCGGTCTTGATCTCGTTCGTTGCACGCGGGTGCCAAATGCTTGGCGAGTTGCCCGAGTGTACTACCGAATCCCAATGCATCGATACTCGCACGCAGGTCCATCGAGAGTTTGTCTGCATTTTCTAGTGCTTCTGGTCGTAGGTGTTCTGCCAATGGGGAATGAGCCACATGAAAGTGGGCCAACGAATCGGATGGATGGTTTGCCACTCGCATCACGCTCAACAGTAGCAATACAGCCGCCGAATCGGTAAGTGGATTTCCACCTTCTTGGCTGGCCTCGACGCCGCGCTCTCGCAACAACGTGATCAGTTGCCCGACATCTCGATTCGTCCGACATAACACACCGATCTCTACGCTGCTGTTCGTTCGGTGCAGATCGGCGATTCGATCTGCGACTTCATCAAAGAGACCGTACGCGCTCTCGTCGCCTTCTGGATCGCGGCTCTTGTCGACGTCTGCATTTCGAAACTCGACATAGCCAGGCAATATCCCTTTGGAAGTTTCATGTTGTGTAAAGTGCTTGGTCGTCCATTCCACGATCGCCTTAGAATCACCCGCATCCACGTCGGCTTCATCGCCGTTGTAGTAGCACTCATGTTTGTCCAATTGAGAAAAAACGGAGTTCACAAAGTCGATCACAATCGGAGAGCTGCGGAAACTCTTGACGAGTTTTTCCTGTTGCACATTCTTGATTTGTTCACCGACGGATTCAAAGATCTCGGCTACGCCACCACGCCAACCGTAGATCGCTTGCTTGCTGTCACCGACACAGAAGAACGAAGTCTTATCGACTTGGTTTTGAATAATGGCTTCGGCAAACGGTTTGACGATCTCCCATTGGACGGGAGATGTATCCTGAAATTCGTCCAGCAACAAATGATGGACAGGGCAATCCAATCGATGTGAAATCGAGTCCATGGTATCGCGTTGCGGTTCTTTGGTTGACTGGACGCGATGCTCTTCTACCGTCTGGCGCAACCAATTCGCAAGCCGTTCGGCGATATCATCGAAGGTAACGGTGCGGTGCTTTATCTTCACCGATTGAAGCTGCGTATGGTAGTTCTGCAAGAGTCGAAACGCAGCTTCGTTTTGAGCACGGCGACTCGACAATTCTTCGGTTGCCGCTTTTTTGGCCAGAATGCGAAGCGCGCTGGCTGCTTCGGAATCCAACTCTTTAGACGAGTACGTTGGAATATCGTCGTCCGAACGTTGAACGAGCGTCAGCGATAAGAACTCGCCCCATTCTTGTGCGTTGAATTTCTCGACTGCCGCATCGCGAGACTTGGCATACCCCTTATGCTCAACCGTCGAATGGGCGAATACATGCAATGATCGTTGCACTTCTTCATCTCGAGGGCCTTTCGGGACCGTGAGCTGATTCCAGGCTTCCTCGTTGGTTCGACGGAACAAATCGTATCCATTGGATACCACGTTCTCAATCTCGCGACGGATGCTTCGTGTGGCTTCCCCTTTGGATAACTGCGATACCAGCGATTTCAGCGAACCGCGATCCATATGCTCAAACATTCGGCTAATCGCCTCCTGCTTGAGTTGCTCGTATTGAAAAGGATCCGAGAGACTCCAACCGGGAGGAAGTTTTAATTCGAGCGCAAACGAACGAGCTAGCTGAGAGTAAAAACTATCTAGCGTACTTACTCGAAATCGATGAAGGTGAGAACACAATCGTCCCAATTGATACTTCACCGTATCGCTAGTGATTTTCAACGGCGCAAGAATCGATACCAACGAATCGAAGCTCGCATCCTCTTCGATCGCATTTGCCAACCATGACAAAACACGATGCAGGATTTCACCCGCTGCCTTGCGTGTAAACGTCGTCGCCAATATCGAATCCAGCGGTTGATCGGTAAACAAAAGACGCAACGCGCGCGTTGCTAGATTGTAGGTTTTACCAGTACCGGCTGAGGCTAAAATCATTTTGGAGGAAAACCAATCGCTGTTGGGCTTCCCCACGGCGAGATGCTCCTCCAAATGGATCTTGTTCGGTTTTTCCATTCTCAACATCGGAGGTAACGATCGGCTATCGAGCACCTCATCTGCATGTCCGTTCGCATTGGTTTGCGTAACGGAACCATTCGAATCAGTCGCCGCAGGAGCGTCCAGTTCCGGCAATGGATGGATGTTTGACGCGGCTTCGCGCAACTTCGTTTGTTCGGCTTCCTTCTGGGCAGCATCTCGGTCCCAACGCCGCGCAACAGGAAATTGCGTGATCGCGTTGTACTCATCTTGGCTATAGATGCCCTTGTATCGAGGAGGCCAAAACTGATTATCGTAAACGCGCAACGCGATCCCTTTGGCCGATTCAATGGCGGCAGCATGTTCTGTTTCGGTAAAGTCCGCTTTGACAAATTGCGTCTCCAACGGATTTCGCGGCAACAAGATGTATCCAAACTGCACCTTGGACAAATCTTCGATCTTGAGCGATTGGATCAGTTTGCCATAGAGAGGCAATTGCCAATCGATCCAGGTTTTGTTTTGTCGCAAGTGGTTCTCGCGTGGCTTTGCGGTTTGGTCACCTGTTTTATAATCCCACACCGCGTGAGTCCCAAGCTTGGGGTTGTAGTCGATGCGATCGATTCGACCATGAATCACCATCGATTTGCCGTCACCCAGGTCCAGCTTGAGTCCATCTGTTTTTTCGACCTTGAACTCGATCTTCTTGATACGCCAACCTTGCTCAGCATGCGCTGCCTGATGGTTAGCAAAAGCTTGAAGCCGTCGTTCCGCTTGCTCCAGCTGGATTTGAAGGGCTGGGGGTGGTTGAACACCGAACTGAGTCCTCGCAAGAAGCTTGAGCTTTTCTATCAAGAATGCACTGATCACTTCCGGATTCGTGGAGGTCGCCACTGCCGGATCTTCCATAAACTCGAGGCATTTGTGAACGAGATCACCAAACCCGCCACCGTCGAGTTCTAGTTTCTCATGCTCGAATGCTCTGAGTCGTTCCACCCTGCCGAGATAGAACCGATAAGGGCACTGTTCATACTTCTTGAAGTCCGTTACGGCCATATCCCGAACAGGTTTGGTAACGACGGGGTAAGGGATCGGGATACTGGTCTGCCCTTCGCGCGGTGCCCAAATCGATGGCACTTCGTCTACATCGCGAATCCCTTTCGGTTCCAAGAGCCATTTCACGCGCGATGCAAGCTCATCCGGAGGAACCGCCAACAGCAATCGACTGGGGGTTTGAGGATCCCCAGTGGAACTCAAGTGATTCAAGATGATTTGAACTTGTTCGCGTGTGTTGAGCATCGTCAACATCGCATAGCAATCGCGAGCAAATCGTCGCGCATTGTCCATCAACCCGAGCATGCTGCGAAGCTGATTCGGAAGGAACGTATCTCCGTTTACCGATTCAGGCACAACGCCATCATGCATCCCCGTCAGCATCAGTACTGGGGCATCATCCAACGCGAGATCGAGCCAACCTAGCATCTCGATCGCGTCATCTTGAACGATGGGTGGCACCTGAACAGAATCTAACTGACCCACCAACCAAGTGTATGCATCCGCTAGAGAAACGGGGATGTCTAAACTGCTCGGGACCGATTGAAGCGTTTCGATCACGGCATTGACCGCAGCGCTCGATCGAGCGTAGAGATTTCCTAGAGCTTCATCCGTATGCACTTCTTCGTTCTCATAGATTGCCAAAATGACTTGGCGAATCGGATGGGACCATTGCCCCAGCGTTTGTTTGGATACGCGAAGCGGAGACAACCACTGGTCGATCGCGCTTAAGGTCGCGAGGAAAATCTCGCGACCCTTTGCTGTCGGCCATTCGACTTGGTTGGTCGTCCGAATGAGAGTCGACTGTTGATAGGCGTCCAAACAACTCAAGAGTTTTTCCGGCCGGACATTAACGTCTTTGTCTAGCTCGACAATAGAACTTTGAAGTGCCAGCCAACGTTGGATGCTCGGGACTCGGACAAGCTGATTGAAGGATTCGATCGATCCCCCCGATACGTAATCGATCAACATCTCGATCAATCGCATGGGTGGAGATTGCGTCACAGGAGTCCCAGGGCCGTATCGCAGTTGGACGTTGTTGGCAGCAAGTGATTCTTGAAGAATCGGGACAACTTCTGGGTCGGGGATACCAATCGTAACTTGTTGGACAGAATAGGCATCCTGCAACTCGGAAAGTTGGATCGCAAGCTCCTTGGCTGCTTCCGTCGGCGTGGAGCGGACATGGATCCTCGAAGGCTCGACGCGGATCTCGAGGTCTTGCCAATACTCCGGGATCAACGTTCCATCGACATGAAAGCCGCCTGAATAATTGGCGGGGGCACCCACGAGAACATGGACGCTATCGGATATTGCCCCCAAAAATCGACGTTGCGCTCGATTGAGATCGACCGCACCAATCAATAGGATCTCCCGATCGGTGGCCACTTCGTTGTTGTCGATCGCAAACCTTCGAGCGGACTGAACATCCCACAGCCCGGCCGTGTGAAGTTCGTCCAAATAATCACGCTGCAGCTTGGCTAGAATTTTCCATCGAACCACTTCTTGAGGCTCTTTGATCTCTTCGGCAACGTCGGCGAAATCGACCAAATCCGATGCGAGCTCGCGATGCAGCCCGCTGAGCATTTTGGCTAGGTCGATCCATGGACGAAGTTCTTGCGGGTCTGGCAACTCCAGCAAAAGGGGGCGCACAAAATCAGGCTCTGCATTGCGAAGCACTTTGGTCCAAGCCAATGTTTGTTCCAAATCGCTCGCGAATGGAAGCCGAGCGGTGTAAAGGTACTCAGGCAATTGTCCCATCGTGAGGACTTCAGGTGGACGCAGGACGAGCCCCTGTTCTTGGGCCCGCAAAGCCAAAAGCTGAGTCAATCGACGCCCTGCCAAAGCGCCGGGCAAAACAACGAGACATCGGTCGAGGTCCCAATTGACGCCGCGCGAATACTGCTGGAGCAAGTGCTCAGTGGCCGTGTGTAGGATGGGTTGAGTCCACCCCAAATAGTGCAATTGAATTTTTTGTTGCTGCTCAAACAGCGGCCGCCGAAGTTTGTGCGGGATTTTTGTAGCCGACATTCATTACCTCCCTGCTTGCACTAAAAGTGAAAATGGCTTGTGCAAGCCAAATTCAGTTTCGTCCTACTGCGTGACACGTCTGGTCACGCAGGATGCAAAATGCACCTTCGCAACATTCTAGGGCAAGCAAGTGGAATTCGATACTTGTCGAGAGCGACTCCGAGTTGGGATTCGTGCGACAAGCCAGATAATGAAAGGCAATCTTTCTAGTTGCCTGTCGACTTGACTGCGTCGTAATGTTCGAGCTGCATGTCGGCAGCTTGGATTAAGCGAGCGACCCTTAAATCGAATTCGTCGACGGGTTTAGGGATGGTTGCATCCGAGCACGCTTGAAAGCCTGCTCCGCAAGCTTTGCAAACAACGTTTTTCCCGAGCAACTCGATGGAAATCTGCAGTGGTTGGCAACAAGAAGGGCAACTCCGCGTAAACCGAATCGAATTCGCCATGATGTGATTGAACTCCGTTTTCACGAGTGACAAGCCCGTCCATTATGCGCGATTAAGCTTCTTTGTCAACACGCAAAGGAATTCTATCTTCCAAAGCGGAGGCTCCAAAAAAAAGGACCGCTCTCGCGATCCTTTTCGATACTTCTAGTATTTTTACTACTGACCACTTTTACTAACCGACTTTGTGGGAACTCCACTCAGAAGGTCCTATTGGAACGATTTACCGCAACCGCAAGACTTCACGGCGTTGGGGTTTTCGAACGTGAATCCCTGACGCTCTAAGCTCTTATGGTAGCCTAGCATCGCTCCGTCCAGCAATAATGAACTCTTCTTATCGACGACATAGCTGACGCCATGCTGTTCGTATCGACTGTCCTTCTCGTCATCGTACTTGTCATCAAACTGGAGAGAGTACTGGAAACCAGCACATCCACCTCCCATAACTCCGATCCTTACAAACGTTTCTGGTCCAAAACTAGCTTCGTTATAAGCTTTTTTCAGCTCTTCGGCTGCAACTTCTGACAAACTAAATGCCATCTGTTCCCTCGCATCACATGTATTTGACTTATGTTTCCAAGCTCGCCGGTAACCGCAAGCCATCAATGGTACATCACTAAGGGCTATGATACGCGCCCGGGGTAGCTGCCGACAAGTCAATTTTGCCTTTCCATGAGAAAGCATTCCTGGTATTCTACTTCGCCCATCGATAATAGGGTTCGGCGAAACCAAGCCAGCGAATTAGAAAAAACCGCACTAACGGCAAATTAATACACTTAGAGAGGCGATAATGACGAAGCCACACCGCAAGCTGAAAAAAGCAAATCATGGCCAGCGAGCCGCTAATAGCAAAGCTCGGAAATCCAAGAGAAGAAAAGTCCGGACCTAATCGTCGATCCGGCCTAACCGTCGGATCCGGACTTATCGTGGATCGGATGCGTTTTCTATCTGACAGTTCTAGACGAAACTAACCAAAGTTCGATCAATCGCAGGCTCCCAAGAGGCAAGACCGTTGGTTGCAAAAGATTACATTGTCGATCCGGACTCTATCGATTTTAGCAAAGTAATTGCGGATACAAACGAGATCCGTAAATACAACCCACAACGCTTCGAAATGGAGCAGTTGACGGCGATCGTCTATGAGGATCCTGTCAAAGTGTTGTGTGTGGGCTACAAAGACGTCTCGGAAGATGAATTTTGGGTTCGTGGCCACATGCCCGGAATGCCGCTGATGCCCGGAGTGGTCATGCTGGAGGCCGTCGCGCAAGTATGCTGCTATTGCTCACACAAATACAAACTGCTCGGCGAGTCCATGGTGGGTTTTGGTGGATTGGAAGATGTTCGATTCCGAGATCCTGTTCTGCCAGGCTCCCGATTGGTCGTCATGTGCGAACTTCTCAAGGTGCGAAAGCCAAGGCTTATTGTATGCCGTTTCCAAGGACTCGTCGAACGGAACATCGTCGTCGAGGGGGTTCTCAAGGGCATCCCTATCCCGGTCGACTATCTTAAGAGTCTCCAACCTGCAACGCATACTTAAGTTTGCAGAACCACACGCATACTTAAGTTTGCAGAAGCACTCTGTATGGAAGGGCGGCTTATTGCGGCCTCCACGCGCTGACTTAAAGACGGCCTCTCCAAGTCACTTTGATTCCTAGCAGGCCTTGGATGAGGGCAATCCATTGCAGTACGACGAACCAAACTAGCGCAATCGGATGACACAATGCTCCGAACCACGATTGTCTGAATTTTCTTGCTGCGACCAGACGCGGAATCCATGACGCGAGAGACAGGACCGCAAGTGTTGTGATGCTCCATAGAGGCCAGGCATTGGCGATGGCAACAGTGGTAAGCAATAAGGGCAACAGTGTCCCCCCCAATAACAACACTGTGAATGGAAGGATAAGCTTGGGGTTGGCAATCCCCTCGTATGCATTCTTGAGCAATCCTGTCTGCACTTGTCCGATATTTTCGTACATTCTGCATGACACGATATCGGAGGCGTCAAAAATGTCTGTCGCGTATCCTTGGCGACGAAACGCGCGTGGCAATTGAATACCGTCATGGCGTGAGCCAGCGATTGCCGAGTGCCCACCGACCGCAAGGTATGTCTCGCGGTTCGCGAGGAACAACTGCCCGCAGCCTGCAGCAAACCCTGGCATGGCGCTCGCTCGCATCCGATCGATTGGCAAGAAACACAACAGCACATAATGCATCATCGGTATCAAGAGCTTCTCCGACCAAGTGCCAGTCACTTGTCGAGGAAATCCGCTGACCAGTGGAGCTCCTTTGCTTTGCTGTTCAGCAATGCAACGAGTCAGCGCATCTGAACGGACTCGAACATCCGCGTCGACAAACATGATCCACTCGTTTCTTGCTTCCTTAGCTAATTGCCAACAGGCAAACTGTTTGCCATTCCAGCCTAGTGGCAGCGGTGCAGACTTCAGCAATCGGATTCGATTCGACCGTGCCATCCACTCTTCTACGATCGCAGCGGTGTTGTCCTCTGAATTGTCATCCATGACCAAGATTTCAAAGTCGCTGTGTGTGCTTTCGACCAGGTGCTTTAGCGAGTTGCCGATACTCTTGGCCTCGTTTCTTGCAGGAATACAGACACTCAATCGAATGGATTCTGCTTTCTGTAGCGATTCGGTATCTGCCGGAGAAGTCGTAAACAGCTTCGTGTTCTTTAGAAAGAGCCCCACTGGGAGAGCGGTCAGCAACAGTGCTATTGCCACGCAAGCAATTACTAACATCGGATTATTTCTGTCGTTTCTTCATCGCGTGGGAGTGCCGCGGGTCAAACTCTTTTCCTCGAATCCACGCGGTCATGCTTCGTGCATGATCATACCATCCCAATTTTTTAGCGCGACTCTCGACGATGTATTCAAAAGCTTTCGGGTCACGAAGCATAACGTTGGCTGCCAAGTCGGCTTGTGTTTGGCGGAGGGCTCTCGTCAAAATCGTACTCCATGCTTCTTTGTCTTTAGCCTCATTTGGACCCATCTCAACCGGCTTACCGAACATGCAAAAGATATGAGGGCGACTGTCATCCCAAAAAGGGTACTCGATTGCTAACGGTACGCAAGCGATGCCAGGGACTCGGGATGCCAAGTGGGCCATGCCCGGCATCAGGGATTGGGTGTGATCTCGAACGTCGCAGAATTTTCCTTCCGGCGTGATCCAGATGGAAGCGTTCGGTCGCTCCAAAATCGTTTTGCTATGGACCAAAAACTGCTGGGCGCCAGCATAGGATTCTAGCTTGACGCCGTAGAACCCCATTTTCTTCAATACGGCGTAATTCTCAAGCATTTCCGAATCGATCGGGGCATAAAGCGTACGCATGGGCATCGCCTCTTTGCGAGCCAGCATCGCGACAATGGGGTCCCACCAACTGGCGTGATTTGCATATACAATCAAAGGTTGCGTTTCGGTAATCGATCGAACTCTCTCCGTGCCGTTAATCCCAAACGAGGTGAAGCACTTGCGAATCATCCCCTTCGAATACCAGCAGAATCCGTCTACCAACCACTTTTGCGATTTCGGATGAGCAGCGCCAGAACTCAAGTTTGTATCCAGATATTGATGTGGGGAATGTGGAGGGGAGCTTGGAGTTAGGGCGAGAGTCCTTGGGAGCATCCCAGCCCGATGCTTGACAGCTTGCTACCTTAATCCCAACCCGAAGCGTGATGGCTTGTTGATTTAATCCTAACCCGAAGCGTAAGCGAGGGATTCTGTGGGATTGTACGTCCCTCGCTCACGCTTCGGGTTGGGGTGTCTTTCTTAGTCTACGCCTATTGTATCACCTAAATGTATTGAATTATCTCGTTGGTATCGAACCGAACCTTGGGGGCCTGTGCATACTTATCATCGGCATGCCGGTATCCCAAAGCACAGCCGACAACCACATGGTACTCGGTGTTCTCCAGCCCCAAAAGCTTGTCGTATTCGCTCGCGACGATCCCTTCCATTGGACAAGTGTCGACCTTCAAAGAAGCGGCCGTGGACATCAATTGCCCCAACGCGATATAAACCTGATTGGTTGCCCATGACAAATGCTGCCCTTGTTTCTGCTTCAAGAATCCCAGGATCACTTGACGATAGCCCTCCATGGATTCAGGGGGCGAATTGCGAGCCTTGCACGCCGATTGGATGAAGCGATCTACGTACTCTTCACTGACAGTATGCATAGCGGCCATTGCAACCATATGGGAGCAATCACTAGGCTGGGACTGATTCCAAGAAATTGCCGAAAGCTTGGCCTTCATCTCCGGAGAATGGATCACGAAAAACTTCCAAGGCTGCAGGCCGAAGCTGCTAGGTGTCACTACCAAACTCTGTTCGATCCGAGACCAAGTCTCCGAATCAATGGTCCGATTCGGATCGAAACGTTTGACTGCATATCGCCACAGAAGATCTGAAACTGCCATAGAAACCATCGCTAGGTTAGGTTGATGTACGAACTAGGGTGCGTGAACGATTCTCGCGGAAGCTTCAATTGAACGGAGTGGACAAATGGAGTAGGCAATCGAGCAACTGTCCCACTTGAAACGCGTCGTCATCCTACCATTTATTGATCCTGTCTCCAGATGGCTCGGATGGAAACCGACTGGCATTCGCCGAATCAATGCGGCCTCAGATTGCGTTGCCTTACCGCTTCAAACAGTAGTACCGCCGTGCTGACGGACGCGTTGAGTGAGTCGATCTTTCCCATCATGGGAATCGAGACTCCTTGGAATCGAGATTGGGACCAACGATCTTGAAGACCATCGGCTTCATTACCAATCACAATCGCCGTTGGACCATCGAAGGAAGCGGATGAGTACGGGATAGCGCCCTCGACGCGCGCGGCAAAGACGCTACATCGTTGTTGTTGCAACCATGCTTCGATAGCTTGACTCGTTCCAAACGCGACCGGAACGGTGAAGATCGCTCCCAGACTTGATCGAATCACATTTGGATTGAAAGCATCACAAATTGGATCGCTCAACAGTACCGCATCGACTCCTGACGCATCCGCAGTTCTCAGTGCCGCCCCTAGATTCCCTGGTTTCTCCATTCGATCGAGTACCAGATACAGCGGATTTGAGGATTTTGGCCCGCGCTTTGTCGCCAAAGAATCGAGGTCCAGCGACCAGGACTTTGCAACGGCAATCATGGAATGGGACTGCCCGCCATATTGCAACTTCTCCATCGGGAATTGTTCGCATAAAAAAGTGCCAGGCACTTTAGTATGCTCCCAAATCTGCCTCGGGAGTTTTGAGAGTGTTGACTCGTCGTCCACGAACAATTGGTCGATCTGAACATCGCACGCGATCGCGATTTGTACCAACGCTAGCCCGTCGATAAGAAAGGCACCAGACTTTCGCCTGTCCTTGGCATTTCGTAGAGAACAAGCAAACTTAATTCGCGGATTCTGAACGCTAGAGATGAGTTGCGGTTTTGACAATGTAGATCGAGAGTTTTCTGAGGTGTTTGGCGAGTTGATATTAGGAAAGAAGCAGTTGGAAACATTACCATCTGACGCGTGATTTTTGAAGCTGCGCATATTAGGCCTGGAGGGCAACGCTGTGAAGCATTTTCTCCTGCGTTTCGCTACCAATGGCTTTATGCCAGTGGGGCGATAATTGGCAGCTACTATGTCGCTAATGAGGGGCGTGGCTCTCCACCGGTTTCATACCGTTGGAAGCAGCGTTTTTCGCATCCAAACGTTGCTTCCACCGAGTAAACTCGGTGGAGAGCTCGAACCGGATACTTTTGCCGGTAGCTACAAATTGTTACCTCCGTCGGGACAAGCCCGAACGGAAGGCGTAAGCTAAATGAGCGTTCCATTTAATTGACCAAAATGCATTACAGCGTTGCCTGGAGGGCAACACACTGTCACCTGTGTCGGCCCTTCAGGCCTGGGATGCGATTTTTTGACAGGCACCGGTGGCTAACGCCTCCGGCTGGCGATCTATCGGTCTTCCAGCCCTAACAAAAACCCAATTCTGTATGATACCGCTGCGCCACAATACCGCTACGCAGCGCGGCGGTCGTCCTGTTGGCGGCGAAGTCGTTTTCGTTCCGCTTTGCTCATTGGGCGACTATAGGATTCGTTTTCGTCCTCTTCATAATCTTGAGTCGATGGAATCGAGCTATTGGGCTTGATGGGTGTAGGCGTCGCATGGGGTTTGCTAGACGTTTCGGATCGGATGGAATTGTCTGTTGACGGTGGCTTGAGTTTAAACCCATCGAATATGCTAAGCCAGTTTCGCTTTTTCTTTTCCTCTTGAGATGTTCTTTCCGTTGGCTTGGATACCTTGGATATGTCGGTCGGAGCGTCAGTGTCATCTATTCTAGTTTTCGCTTTCCAGAGCCAGAAAATGTATTTCTTTATGCCAGAATCGCTCGTGGGTCGATCGCTAGATTCTATTTTCGGCTTCGAACTGGAGCGTTTCAGGCTGGGCAACCAACCTTTTCGAACGGGTCGTGGTGACTCGTCGACTTTGTTTCCGCCAATGCCAAACCAGCCCGGTTTCTTCGTAAGTCCAACGTCTACTTCGATGCCATCATCTTCGCGGACCGGCTCAAACTCAGGGGTCTCGTTTCGAAGTTGCCGATTCGGGATGAGTCCGAACAGTCGACCCTTTTGTTTCGTATCAACCGTTGCTTTTGTTGGCTCCTTGGTTGGTTCTTTGGCTCGTGCCGCATTTCGACTCGAGTCGATTGATTCTCGATCCGATTCGTATTGCATCGATTGCTTTGTGGACTGCTTGCGATCGGATTGTACTTCGTACTCCTCGATTTCGTTTTGATCAGCCTTTCGTTTCCATGGAATTCTCCAGCGGCTTGGATGTTCACTGGATTCGTCCGCATCGGTCGATTCTGTGTTCGTATGCTCGCGACTACCACTGATTCCTAGAGAGACTTTAGGTACCCGTAATCGGATCGGACTGAGCTCGCAGCCACTTCGTTGCAAGAATCTTTTTTGAGCCTGGATATAGGTGGCACGCAGATACATCGCTGCGGACTGAAAGACAGCTAGGATCCCACCTAGCCAGAGTGCTCCTACGATCAATCCGAGTTGACCTTCTGTCCACGTTGTTCGCACCAGTCCGGTGCCGAGAAGTGCAGAAGCTGCCCAGGCGAGCAAGCCAACTATCCAACTCACCACACTCGCAGGAACCGCTTTGAGTTCACTACACAGTCGAATCCCAAGTACGCCAACCATGGAGCCAAATGATGCTAACACGAGTGGCCATCCACCGTATCCGATCTCCGCGCGTGTCCATCCGTCGATACTGAGTCCTAAAAGGAGCAGCACTGATGTGGATGCGTCAAAGCTCGAGAATAAAGCCGCAAAAGCAATGAAAACCCAGATACGATACCGAGCTCGATAATCGTCCAGCTTGTGTCGACGAAGATTGAAGATCATCCAGCTAGCAAGGGCTGTTAACATCCATAGTTGCCCGGCCAACCAATGTCCTATGGCATGCGGCGACCGCAAATCAAACAACTTACTGATAGGCAATTGCGACAGATTGAGACTATTCTTGACGGGAGGTCTTACGTGGATCCAATAGTGGGCAAATAGCATCAATCCAAAGAAGATCCAAAGGGCGGTCAGCACCGCGGCGACCGAACCACGCCGAACGGGAATCAGTTGAACCAGCCGTTGTTGGCAAGCCCCGCGAACTGCTTGGCTATAGCCGGGGTCTCGATAGGTGGTCCCGTATTCTGGCTCTTCGTCAGCCTCTGAAGTGCGACGGTTTCTCTTTCTCGCTCTTACGTTTTCCACCGCCAGTTCGCTATCGTGCGCAATAGCTTCGAGCATGACGCGCCGTCGTCGGTCTGTTCGGTGGTTTCGTGATAGTGCCATAGTCAATCACTTCATGGGACCCGAGGGCACCCCACCTGCAGCTCCGATGACGGTAGCGTTGTTACTTGAGGGAGGATTCGATGATTCCGCCCTCGTTCATCTCAAATCGACACTTCTGCGTCAAGATCGCCTTGAAGCCTGATACCACCGAGCCGATAAAAGTTAAAGTAGTAGGCACATGAATCCTAGCCAATATCCAGGAGCGGACGGCACGACGGAGCGTGCCTGATACGTTTGTCGGCTGTGTCTAATACCCGCCGGGAGTAGAGAAATCGCTGTAACTGCTAAACTCCTCGTGGCGTTCTGGAGCTTTGTTGAGAAATCGAGTGAACTCCCCTTCCCATATGAGCTCTATTTCACCGACCGGACCATTTCGCTGTTTCGCGATGATGATTTCCGCTTGCCCCTCGTATTGTTCGGATCCTTCGCCTCGGTGATAGTAGCCTTCACGGTGCACGAACATAACGACGTCGGCATCCTGCTCGATCGCCCCCGATTCTCGAAGGTGGCTCAACTTCGGTTTATGGTCCTTGCTATCTTCCGCTTGTCGATTGAGCTGAGACAAACATAGGATTGGCACCTTCTGTTCCCGAGCGAGCATTTTGAGTCGACGAGCGATCTTCGCGACCTGTTCTTGCCGAGGATCTTTTGGGTTGTCTGGTTCGAGCAATTGCAAATAGTCGATAACGATCAGCCCGAGCTTGCGTCCGTTCGGTTTGCGAAGTTCTTGCTGGGTGATACGTCGGGCTACTGCGGCCACTTCACTCACCGTTCGGCTAGGTGCATCATCGATATACAATGGAGATAATGCGATCTTGGCAGCATGGGATATCAACCGCTTTTGATCGTCTTGCGAAATCGTACCGGTACGAAGCCGTTTGCCGTTCACTTTCGCAACGGAGCACAAGAGACGATCGACCAATTCGATCGAGTTCATTTCCAAGCTGACGAAGAGAACGGGTGCATTCTCTTTCATGGCAACTTGTTCTGCGATATTCATCGCAAAGGCTGTTTTGCCCATACTGGGACGAGCCGCCAAAATCACTAGTTCGCCGTCATGAAAGCCACCTGTCATCGAGTCAAAATCGGTGAAGTGGGTTAGAACTCCACTATTCAATTGATGCCCTTGCATCCGAAGATCGATCCGGTCCATCGCAGCCTTGAGGACTTCGCCGACCGAAGCAGCCGAGTTCGCATTCCGCTCGTCTTGGATTTGAAAGATCCGTTGTTCCGCTTGCGAAACGAGTTCTTTGGCGTCAAAGGACTCATCGTAGGCATCGGCGAGAATCGAAGTCGACGCTTCAATCAAACGTCGCAAGGTCGCTTTTTTACGAACGATTTCTGCGTAGTAGACGGCGTGCGCCGCATTCGGGACACTGTTAGCCGTCTTGGCCAAATAGCCGAAGCCACCTACGAGTTCAAAATCGCCGCTGGCTTTCAATTCGTTCACCAGCAGCGTGGTGTCGAATTTGCGTCCCGAATCGAACATGTTCATCATGGCCGAATAGAGTTTGCGATTCGCATCGTCATAAAAATCGTCAGCCCGTAGCACCAACGAAAGTTCATTGGCGGCGTCGGGGTTCAGCATCAGACTCCCGATGACCCCCGTTTCTGCTGCTAGGTCAAACGGAGGAGATCGATCCAAAACATTGGGTGCCTCTTTTGGCGGATTGCGGTTTCCGTCATCCTTGCGAAATCGTTTTTGCTGAGTGGCCATAGGTCAGGAAGTCCGATGTGTTGGGAAAAGAGAGAGTGCTGATCTCCGACGGCACTGAGAGGGTCATTCTAGTCCTATTCCAAACTTCGGCGACCGAAAACAAGATTTAGTAGCGATGCGAGGTATCTATCGCAATATAACGAGGCTTGCAAACTCGCGAAAACATGCTAGCCAACTAGCGGATGTTCTTAGAGCTAAATGGATTACTCGAGGCGACTTGCCAAGATGCTGACCGCTTGAACCGAACCGCTTTGAACGTAAAACTTGGCCATGATGATTTCTTCCTTGATCGTTGTCTATGTGGTTTTTCGGTATTCAACCGCTCTGCCCCCGCGCGAGGGTTGTGGGAGCAGAGGGGTGCGGGAGCAGAGGGTTGAATCACATTTGGGAATGTCAAGGCTCGCGTGTTGGTTGTTGTGGCTCAGCGACCCAGAGTTCTCTCCAAGTTCTCTAGGTCGTTTGCCCTGACACAATACTTATCGCACCGCTCGTTGACACCACAGGTCACGCGGCAATTTTTTTCCGGTCAACTTGACTTACAAAGCAAGAAACTCTCGCGGAGACTAGGTGGATTCAGCTCTCCGTTGGCTATAATGGAGAGGGCCTACAAAAGTCAAAGTAGTAGGAACTTTCCATGTGCCGACTACCGGCCATGTGCCGACTACCTAGAATCCCAGCAGATGTCCAAGAGCGGACGGCACGACGGAGCGTGCCTGCTACTTTTGTCGGCTGTGTCATAATGGCACCAACCTGCTTTACACGCTTCCCACCTCAATTTCCCACCAAAATGCAGCCAAACACAGTACGGATTTACCTCGCGTTCGCTTTTGCCGCATGGAGCACCATTGGCTTCCAGGCCTTGAGCTTCCCCGCCATGAGCTTCCCCGCCATGAGCTTCCCCGTCATGGGCTCTGCGAATGCTAACGCGGCCGAAGCAATCAACTTTGATCGCGATATTCGACCGATTCTGTCGGACCACTGCTTTACTTGTCACGGCCCGGACAACAATAAACGCCAGGCAGGACTGCGACTCGATCAAAAAGAAGCCGCATTCAGTCCTGTGGAATCAGGCGACACGGCCATCGTTGCCGGGCAGGTCGGTTCTAGCGAATTGATTCACCGGATCACCTCGACCGATGACTCTCTGGTCATGCCTCCCCCAGGCGAAGGTAAACCACTTTCCAAATCGCAAGTGGAGTTGTTGTCGCGTTGGATTTCCGAAGGGGCCACGTGGTCCAATCACTGGGCATTCGAACCGGTAAAAACACCAACGGTCCCTGTCGACAATCTTGCTGCAGGCTCCGTAGCCAATCCGATCGATGCGTTCGTGCTCCGTCGGCTTCATCGCGAAGGACTATCGCAATCACCTCGCGAATCTAAAGAACGATTGCTTCGCCGTTTGTCTCTCGACTTAACAGGCCTGCCACCGACCTTGCAAGATGTTGACGCTTTCTTGCAGGATACCTCAGCGAACGCGATCGAAAAAGTTGTCGATCGATTGCTGGAAAGTCCACATTTTGGCGAACGTATGGCAATGCCATGGTTAGATCTCGCACGTTATGGGGACACGAGTGGTTACCACAACGACTCGCTTCGGGATATGTGGCTGTGGCGAGAATGGGTTGTCAAGGCGTTCAATGCGAACATGCCCTTCGACCAATTTACGACGGAGCAACTCGCGGGAGATCTCATCCCCAATGCAACCATCCAACAACAGATCGCTAGTGGCTTTCATCGCAATGTTATGACGAGCGATGAAGGTGGCCTTATCGATGCCGAGTATCGCAATTTGTACGTGGTGGACCGAGTCGCAACGACTGGAGTCACGTGGCTCGGATTGACGATCGCTTGTGCCCAGTGCCACGATCACAAATACGACCCAACCACTCAAGAAGACTTCTATAGACTCTATGCCTTCTTCAACAACGTGCCCGAAACAGGGAAAGATGGCGTACGTGATCGCAATCCGAAACCTTTCTTGCGGGTACCCTCGGAAGAGCAATCCAAACAGCTTCGACAATACGAAGAAGATCTTGCGGACGCTTCCACCAAACTGGAAGCTTTGACGAAGTTAGCAAATGAAAAGCAGACCGCTTGGGAAGCCGAACTGGTGGCCGCAGTGCAAGAAACACCGCCATCCGTTGCAGATGCGCACTTTCCTCTCGAGTCGTCCGGCGATAGCAACCCGATTGGCGAAGAGTCGATTACGGCGGAGTCGCATGGCAAACCCAAATTCGTGGATGGCTTGATAGGAAAAAGCTTTCAATCGAATGCGAAAACATGGTTCGAATATGGAGATCGGTTTGCCTTCGAGAAAGATGAGCCTTTCAGTGTAAGCGCGAATTTGTTCGTGACATCCAAGGGTGGTGCTCCCTACGGGAAGATGGATGATAAGAATGGAGCGAAAGGTTGGGACCTGGAGTTCCACGGTCTTCGACCGAGTGTGCATCTGATCCATCAATGGCCCAAGAATGCAATCCACATTCAAGCCGAGCAGGATGTCGTCGCAGACACCTTTACCAATATCACATTCACGTACGACGGATCGGGTAAGGCGGCAGGACTCAAGCTTTACGTGAATGGTGTTTTGGCCAAGGTCAGTGTCAAAGAGGACGGATTGACTGAATCGATTCGAACAACGACTCCGTTCAGTATCGGCCGACGCGGCAATGCGAGCACTCCGTTCGAAGGGCGAATCGATGAAGTGCAGATCTTCAAACGCGAGCTAACGCCGGCCGAAGTAACGAACTCCACCCTCGGACATATTCGTTCTATCGCTAGTATCAGTGTGGACAAACGGGATGCGAAGCAAAAAAGCGAGATTGAAAAATTCTTTCGCGAAACACAGTATCCAGAGTACTCGGATCAGCTCAAGGCGAAGAACGCTCTTCAGAAAACCAAAGACGATTTTGAAAACTCCATTCCGAACACAATGGTAATGTCGGAGATGGATAAGCCTCGGGATACGTTTATCAAGATTCGAGGCAGTTACGACCAGGACGGAACGAAAGTCGAGGCAGCGGGGTTATCGTTTCTTCCTCCAATCAAACGACAGGAAGAGGGAAAGTCACTGAATCGACTGCAATTGTCCCAATGGCTAACCTCCGCTGAGCATCCGTTGACTTCGCGTGTCGCCGTCAATCGTTGGTGGACTATTCTGTTTGGCACAGGGATCGTCAAGACGACGAACGACTTTGGAATCCAAGGCGAGCGACCTAGCCATCCGGAATTGCTGGATTGGCTGGCCGCTGATTTCAAACGGGATTGGGACATCAAGCGTGCGATCAAGCAAATCGTGATGAGCGCGACCTATCAACAGACCTCTCGCAGCTCTGCGGATTTGCAATCGCGTGATCAAGAGAATCGAATGTTAGCGCGCGGACCTCGGCAACGGTTAGACGCGGAATTGCTCCGAGACAATGCATTGACGATAGCAGGCATCTTGAATCCCGCGATTGGAGGAAAGAGCATCAAGCCTTATCAGCCTGAAGGGACATGGGAGATCAACGAGATGAGTGGCTACAAATACGAAAAGTCCAAAGGTACGGATCTTTATCGACGGGGGCTTTATGTCTATTGGAGACGATCTACCGTCTACCCATCGTT
>Ga0207937_1000061_pt1 | contig 32408 bp, 36 predicted proteins | sample LakMenEpi04Sep11_FD_150668 | JGI IMG/M metagenome (GOLD analysis project Ga0207937, IMG submission 150668) | Freshwater microbial communities from Lake Mendota, WI - 04SEP2011 deep hole epilimnion (SPAdes) | ecosystem: Environmental > Aquatic > Freshwater > Lentic | place: Lake Mendota, Madison...
CTTATCGAAGGTATGCTCATAGCTGCCTATGTGATGGGTACTCGCACTGGTTACAACTATATTCATGGCGAGATCTGGCGTGAATACGAGATTTTTGAAAAAGCACTCGATGAAGCAAGAGACCATGGATTTTTAGGCAAAGACATTTTGGGCTCAGATTTTAGTTTCGATTTGTACGCGTTCCATGGGTATGGGGCATACATATGCGGCGAAGAAACAGCCCTTATTGAATCGATTGAAGGTAAAAAAGGACAGCCACGTTATAAGCCACCTTTTCCAGCAACTTATGGTATTTACGGTAAACCTACCAATGTGAATAACACTGAAACATTTGCATCTGTTCCCTGGATTTTAGAGCACGGTGGTCAGGCATTTCAAGATTTAGGTGTTGAAAATTCAGGCGGTGTTAAATTATTTTCTGTATCAGGCCACGTTGAGATACCAGGTAATTACGAAATTAGAATGGGCACGCCTTTTAGTGAATTGTTAAATATGGCTGGCGGTGTGTGGAATCGAAGAAAATTAAAAGCAGTTATTCCTGGCGGACCTTCCACAGCAGTTGTTCCAGCTGCCCTCATTGAAAATGCAACCATGGATTATGATGGTTTACAAAAGATTGGATCGAGTTTAGGTGCTGGCTCCGTGATTATCATGGATGATTCAACTTGTATGGTCACAGCTTTAAAACGTCTTTCTTATTTCTTTTATGAAGAGTCTTGTGGTCAATGCACACCTTGCCGTGAAGGAACAGGTTGGGTTTATCGTGTCATCAAAAGAATTGTCGACGGTAAAGGCACTATGGAAGATCTTGATCTTTTAACGGATGTTAGTAAAAAAATTTCTGGCAGGACAATATGCGCTTTAGGTGACGCAGCCGCGACACCTGTATTAAGTTTTATTAAACACTTTAGACCAGAGTTTGAATATTTTATTCAGCATGGTCATTCTATGATTAAAGCTAAATGACAATCACAATTGAAATTGATGGCAAGAAGATCAAAGTAGAAAAAAATACGACGATCATTGCAGCTGCAGATAAAGCAGGAATTCCAATTCCTCGTTTCTGTTATCACAAAAAATTATCGATCGCTGCAAATTGCCGTATGTGTTTGGTGGAGGTAGAGAAATTTAATAAACCATTACCCGCATGCGCTACGCAAGTTTCAGATGGGATGAAGGTTTCAACAAAATCTAAAATTGCTGTCGAGGCACAGCAAAGTGTCATGGAATTCTTGCTCATTAATCATCCTTTAGATTGTCCAATTTGCGATCAAGGTGGCGAGTGTGAGCTTCAAGATACTGCTGTTGCATTTGGCGGTGGTCAAACACGTTATAAGGAAGAAAAACGTGTGGTATTTAATAAAAATATAGGCCCACTTATTTCAACAGATATGACCCGATGCATTCAATGCACGCGATGTGTAAGATTTTTACAAGAAGTGGGCGGTATGATGGAGCTAGGTATGGTCGGTCGTGGCGAGCATTCAGAAATTACCGCTTACGTTGATCGATCCATTCAATCAGAACTCTCTGGCAATATTATTGATTTGTGTCCTGTAGGAGCACTTACAAGTAAACCATTTAGATATAAAGCGCGCACATGGGAGTTAATTAGAAGAACAACTTTTGCTCACCATGATAGTCTTGGCTCCCCTCTTGAAGCACATATTAAACAAAACAAAGTGATCAGAATGCTTCCTCGTGAAGAGGAGTCTATTAATGAATGCTGGATTTCTGATCGTGATCGTTTCTCATATGAAGGCTTAAATAGTGAAGATCGCTTACAAGTTCCTATGATTAAAGAAAAGGGTCAATGGAAAGAATCAGATTGGGAAACTGCTTTAGCACTTGTAAGTGAAAAATTAAAACATGTCGTAGATCATAACGGCCCGGAAGAATTAGGTGTCTTAGTATCACCACAAAGCTCAATCGAAGAGGGCTTATTAGCTAAGCAAATAAGCAGCACATTGAAGTCACCTCACATTGACCATCGGATACGTCAATCGGACTTTTCAATAAAGCATCAAGGTTCGCCTTGGTTAGGTGGTCGTATTGATGAAATTGGTCACTTTGATCAATACCTTTTAGTTGGTAGCAATATAAGAAATGAACAGCCACTTTTAGCATCAAGAATTCGTAAGGCTGTAAATCATGGCGCCAATCTTTTTATAGTCAACTCAATAGATGCAGATCCTCTTATGACCGTGTCTGAGAAAATGATACAGGCTCCACATAAGCTCCCTTATGCGCTCGCAAAAATTTTAAAATCGATGACAGAAATAAAAGGCATATTAAAAAAAGATATTAAATTTATAAAAGCTGATATCGAAAAAGTTAAAACAGATAAAACAAGCGATGCAATAGCAGAGCATTTAATGAAAAATGTTTTAGCAGGTAAAAAAAATAATACATCATTACTTTTAGGCCAAGCAGCGCAAGAGCATCCAGATTATGCAACCATCTATCAACTTGCTTTTGAAATTTCAAAATTATCTCAAGCTACTTTTGCTCTATTGCCAAGCTATGCAAATAGTGTCGGACTTCATGCTATCAATGTTCTCCCTGAAAAAGACGGTTTAAATGCGCGTACGATGTTAGAGAAAAAATTAAAAGCTTATATTTTATTAAATATTGAGCCTCAATTAGATGCATCAAATGCACAGCTAATGGAAAATGCAATTGTTTCGTCAGACTTCACTGTTGCACTAAGTTCATATAATTCGAAATACCTTGAAAATGTGGACGTACTTCTCCCCATCTCACCATTTACAGAATCATCAGGTACGATCGTTAATATAGAAGGGCGAGTTCAAAGCTATACAGCTGTCACTCAGCCTTTAGGTCAATCAAGACCGGCCTGGAAAGTGTTAAGAGTATTGGCTAATCATCTTGACTTAAAAGGATTTGATTATGAATCGAGTCTAGATGTTAAAGAAGCGCGCATTAAATCTAATGTTCAATTCATCTCAAAAGAGCTTTCTAATGAAATCGATATCACAAGCGATTACAAAATACGCAACACGAAGCCAAAGCAATTCTCACGCATTGGTGAGATACATCAATACCTTATAGATCCAATTGTAAGAAGAGCCCCATCTCTTCAAACAGCGATTCAAAAATCAAAAGCACATGCAAAATTACATCCCTTAGAAATGAAAACATTAAGACTTAAAGCGAACGATAAAATTAAAGTTATGCAAGGTAATCAATGGGCGAGTCTTATGGTTATTGAAGACATAAGCATTCCAGAAGGCTCCATCTATATACCAAGCGGTATCGATGAAACGGCTAATCTGGCTGATATTTACGGTGATATCACAGTTCAAAAAATAATTCCAAGGGGCGCATCTTAAGATGGATGCTTTGATGACATCTATATTTGGAATTTGGTGGCCTGATATTGCCAAAACATTATGGGTGCTTTTAAAAATTGTAGCTGTCGTTTTGCCTTTGATGATATCTGTGGCCTACCTTACTTATTTCGAAAGAAAAGTGATTGGATACATGCAAGTCCGTATCGGACCTAATCGTGTCGGTTATTTTGGATTGCTGCAGCCTATTGCTGATGCATTAAAGCTTCTATTTAAAGAAATTATTCTTCCTACAGCATCAAATAAAGTTTTATTTTTCCTAGCGCCCATTTTGGCAATTGCTCCAGCTTTTGCAGCCTGGGCTGTCATTCCTTTCGATCTCAATGTGGTGATCGCAGATATTGATGCAAGTCTTTTATATATTTTAGCTATGACATCTATCGCTGTGTATGGGGTAATTATTGCTGGTTGGGCTTCAAATTCTAAATATGCTTTTTTAGGAAGTTTACGTTCCGCAGCTCAGATTGTGTCGTATGAAATTGCAATGGGATTTACTTTAGTAGGCGTTTTAATGTGTGCCAACAGCTTGAATCTAGGAAAAATTGTCATGGGACAAGAGGGTGGGTTTTGGCATTGGTATATCTGGCCTTTATTTCCTTTATTCATCATTTACTTTATTAGTGCTGTAGCAGAAACAAATCGAGCGCCTTTTGACGTGGCTGAAGGTGAGTCAGAAATTGTAGCTGGATTTCACGTAGAGTATTCAGGCATGGCCTTTGCAGTTTTCTTCTTAGCTGAATATGCAAATATGATTTTAGTATCGATGCTTGCAGCTTTAATGTTCTTAGGTGGATGGTTATCGCCCATTCCATTTATTCCAGATAGCTTTTTATGGCTTTTAATTAAAGTCGCATTTTTATTATTTTTCTTCTTATGGTTTAGAGCGACATTTCCTCGTTATCGATATGATCAGATTATGCGTCTGGGTTGGAAGATTTTTATTCCAATCACCATTGCTTGGATTGTATTTATTGGAGGCATGATGCAAACCTCATGGGGATATTTATTTCACTAAATGATTAAAAAAACTAAACAATTCTTATCAAGCTTGATGCTTATCGAGCTACTTAAAGGCATGCTCCTTACGGGCCGTTATTTCTTTGCAAGAAAAATTACTGTGCAGTATCCGGAAGAAAGAACGCCACAATCTAATCGCTTTAGAGGCCTTCATGCGCTCCGTCGTTATGCAAATGGCGAAGAGCGATGTATTGCATGTAAGTTATGTGAGGCTGTATGTCCTGCAATGGCAATCACTATTGAATCTGAAGAGCGCGAAGATAAAACGAGACGGACGACACGTTACGATATTGATCTTACTAAATGTATCTTTTGTGGTTTCTGCGAAGAATCTTGCCCAGTAGACTCGATTGTTGAGACGAGAATTTTTGATTATCACGGCGAATCGCGAGGCGATTTGCTTTATACAAAAGAAATGTTACTTGCGGTAGGTGACAAATATGAAAAACAAATTGCGGAAGATCGCGCTCAAGATGAGAGGTTTCGATAAACATGTTTGAGTTTAAAGATTTCGTCTTTTATGTTTTGTCTTTCGTCCTTCTAGCTTCAGGATTAAGCGTCATTACTTCCAGAAATCCTGTAACTGCAGCGCTATCTCTTGTTCTAGCATTTTTTAATGCTGCAGGTATTTGGCTTCTTTTGCATGCTGAATTTTTAGCGATTGCGTTAGTGCTTGTGTATGTTGGTGCTGTGATGGTCTTATTTCTTTTTGTGGTCATGATGCTTGATATTAATCTTGATAAATTAAGAGAAGGTTTTTGGGATTATCTGCCTATGGCAGGATTTATTGGCGTCCTCATGATGGTTGAAATGGTGATGGTATTTAAAACTAAACAATTTAATCTTTCACCTATTTCAGAATCAATTTCAAGTACATCGAATACAGAAATGATAGGCAATACATTGTATTCAACTTATGTGCTTCCATTTGAGCTAGCTTCTGTCGTATTGCTTATTGCAATTATTTCAGCCATTGCATTGACGCTTCGCGATCGTAAAGATAGTAAAAAGGCAAATCCTGGTGATCAGGTGGCTGTAAAACGTGAAGATCGAGTGCGATTAGTTCAAATGAAATCGGAAGAAAAATACATAAAACCTAAAAAGAAGGAGAGAACATGATTGGTTTATCGCATTATCTTATCCTTGCCGCGATTTTATTTACAATCAGTGTGGTGGGTATTTTTCTTAATCGAAAAAATATCATTATTTTACTTATGTCGATTGAGTTAATGTTGCTCGCAGTTAATATCAACTTTATTGCTTTCTCACATTATTTAAATGATATTGCTGGTCAAATTTTTGTTTTTTTTATTTTAACGGTGGCAGCTGCAGAATCTGCGATAGGTTTAGCAATTATCGTTTTAATTTTCAGAAATACTCGCTCTATTAATGTAGACGACTTAAATCGTCTTAACGGGTAATCATTTGAATTCTATCTATCCATATCTAGCCGTTCCTTTATTGCCCCTAATCGCATCTTTTTGCGTGGGTATTTTGGGTCGAAAATTGCCAGAGTATTTTGCTTCAAGCATGACAATCGCCTCTGTCTTTTTTGCGTTTGTTATCTCATGCATAACTTTAAATGAGACTCTTAACGGTTTAGTTTTAAATCAAACCATCTATCAATGGCTTGTCACAGGCCACTATCAATTTGAAGTCGGATTCTTAATTGATAATTTAACTGCCATGATGATGGTGGTTGTGACTTTTGTATCTCTGATGGTTCATATTTATACGATGGGGTATATGAAAGGAGACCCAGGCTATCGAAGATTTTTTAGTTACATCTCCTTGTTTACCTTTTCAATGCTGATGTTAGTCATGAGTAATAACTTTATGCAGCTCTTTTTTGGATGGGAGGCGGTAGGTCTTGTTTCATATCTTCTAATTGGATTCTGGTTTGAGAGACCCACCGCAATCTATGCAAACTTAAAAGCCTTTTTAGTAAATCGCGTCGGCGATTTCGGTTTTATTTTAGGGATTGCCTTGATTCTATATTGGACAGGTTCTCTTGATTACGCGACGGTTTTCAAAAGTACAGGCATTATGGCGGCCCATACAATGCAGTTATTTGGTCAGCCTATTAATGTGGTTACCGTAATATGTATTTTGTTATTTATTGGAGCTATGGGCAAATCTGCACAAGTGCCTCTTCATGTGTGGCTTCCAGATTCGATGGAAGGTCCGACACCTATATCAGCTCTGATTCATGCGGCAACCATGGTCACTGCAGGTATCTTTATGGTCTCACGCACATCACCTTTATTTGAGCTTTCTGATACAGCCCTTTCATTCGTTATGATCATTGGTGCTATTACAGCCTTGTTTATGGGCTTATTGGGCATCATTCAAAATGATATTAAGCGTGTCATAGCTTACTCAACACTTTCACAATTAGGTTATATGACAGTGGCGTTAGGCGTTTCAGCTTATTCGGTTGCTATGTTTCATCTCATGACGCACGCATTCTTTAAAGCCTTACTTTTCTTAGGTGCTGGTTCAGTCATTATAGGTATGCATCACGATCAAAATATTCAAAACATGGGCAACTTAAAAAAATACATGCCTGTGACTTGGATTACTTTTTTGATTGGCTCTTTAGCATTAATAGGGACGCCATTATTTTCAGGATTTTATTCAAAAGATAGTTTGATTGAGGCTGTGAAGTTATCCCACATTTCAGGAAGTCACTTCGCTTATTTTTCTGTATTGGTTGGTGTATTTGTAACAGCTTTTTATTCTTTCAGACTTTATTTCCTTGTATTTCATGGCAAAGAGAAGTGGCGTCTTCAAAAACTTGCACATCATGACGATCATCATCATGGCTTAAGTCCAAAAGATAACCCACATGAGAGTTCGTTAAGCGTTACTTTGCCATTAGTGCTTCTCGCTATCCCTTCTGTTGTGATTGGCTTTATGACAATCGAGCCAATTTTATTCGGTAGTTTTTTTGCACAAAGTATTTTCTTAGATATTGAAGCGCATCCTACGATGGAACACTTAAGCCATCACTTTAGAGAAATTTATCATGGACCCTTTGGTATGGCTTTGCATAGCATCACAAGCTTACCCTTCTTATTCGCACTTAGTGGCGTTGCTTTCGCTTATTACTGTTATGAAGTGAATTTAAATTTACCTAAAGTAATTTTTAACCGCACACAAATAATTTACAAAGTGTTACAAAACAAATATGGCTTTGATTCATTCAATGAAAAGTTTTTTGCATTTGGCAGTCGTCTCTTAGGTGAGAAATTCTGGCAAATTGGCGATGTCAAAATTATTGATGGATGGCTTGTTAACGGAACTGCTAAATCAATTAGTAAGTTTGCAGAAAAAATACGTGTGATTCAATCAGGGTATATTTACCACTATGCTTTTGCGATGGTGATAGGCGTATTTTTATTCTTAACCTTCTTTATCAAAATATAAGATGAATTTAACTCACCTACTAAGCTTCTCAATTTGGACACCTATTTTTTTAGGCGGCCTTATACTTTTATTAAGTGGAAAAATGAGTGACACGCAAGCCAAATGGCTTTCACTTGTCAGTAGTGTGATTTCATTTTTAATTACCATCCCACTTTACACAGCATTTGATTTTTCATTTGGACAGTTTCAGTTTCAGGAATTCTTTCATTGGATTCCTGCCTTTCATATTAATTACCATTTAGGCGTCGATGGTTTTGCGGTGCCATTAATTCTTTTAACAAGCTTCACTACCGTAATTGTTGTGATGGCTTCATGGCGATCAATACAAGACAGAGTTGCGCAATACATGGCAGCTTTCTTGATTATGTCAGGCCTCATGATTGGTGTTTTTAGTGCACTTGATGCCATGCTTTATTACATTTTTTGGGAGGCAATGCTTATCCCTATGTTCTTGGTGATTGGTATTTGGGGTGGACCTAATAGAATTTATGCCACGATCAAATTCTTTTTATATACCGTTTTAGGCTCATTATTAATGCTAGTCGCATTCATTTACCTTTACTTGCATACACATTCATTCGAGGTAGTAGATTTTTATAATGCCGGTCTAGGACTTTATCCGCAGATCTTTATTTTCTTAGCTTTCTTTATGGCTTTTGCAGTAAAAATTCCTATGTGGCCTTTACATACATGGTTACCTGATGCTCACGTTGAAGCACCTACTGGCGGATCAGTTGTTTTGGCAGCAGTGATGTTGAAATTAGGCGCATATAGTTTTATGCGATTTGCAATGCCGATTGCACCTGAAGCCGCGATTTATTTAAAAGATTTTATGGTGACTTTGTCACTCATTGCTATTTTATATATTGCATTGATTGCCATTGTGCAAAAAGATATGAAAAAATTGATCGCTTATTCATCGATATCACATATGGGTTTTGTCACGCTAGGTCTATTTATGTTTAATGCAATCGGTATTGAGGGTGCGTACGTTCAAATGATTTCTCATGGTTTTATTTCTGCAGCCATGTTCTTATCTGTAGGTGTTTTATATGACAGATTACACACAAGACAGATTGCAGATTATGGTGGTGTCATTCATGCAATGCCTACTTTTGCAGCTTTTGCTGTATTTTTTGCTATGGCCAATTGTGGCCTTCCTGGTACTTCAGGTTTCGTAGGAGAATTTATGGTGATCATGAGTGCGATGCAAAATAATTTTTGGATTGCATTAATAGCGGCAAGCTCTCTGATCTTCGGTGCCGCTTATTCTTTATGGATGGTGAAGCGCGTATTTTATGGCGAACCACGTAATCAAAAAATTAGCGCACTTAAAGATATCTCATGGCGTGAATTCTTTATCCTGTCTATATTGGCAGTGCTCATTATTTTAGTGGGTGTTTACCCAAAAGTTATTACGGATATGACAAATGCAACGACAGTTCAATTTCTAGAGCATATGCATTTGATAAAACCAGTCACACCATTACCTCTGGATATATAAATGAATCAACTTATTCAATCCGATCTTTTTTTAATCTTGCCAGAAATTTTTGTGCTTTCAATGGCAATGGTTGTGCTGATGACAGATTTATTTATTAAGCCTTCTGCGCGTTGGATTATTTTTGCTTTATCTCAATTCACTTTATTAGGCGGTGCTTATTTAACTGGCCAACATTTTAGTCACGAAACACAATTTGCTTTCTCAAACATGTTTGTTCGTGACGGCTTGGCAGATTTTTTAAAAATGATAAGTTATATAGGCACCTCACTCATTTTTTTCTATAGCCGGTCTTACATGAAAGATCGAGATTTATATCGTGGCGAATACTTTGCGCTCGTTCTATTTGCATTGCTGGGCATGATGATTATGATCTCAAGCCATAACATGCTTCTTGTTTATATGGGCTTAGAGCTTCTCTCTTTATGTTTATATTCTCTTACGGCCCTTGATCGTGATAACCAAAAAGCCACTGAGTCAGCAATTAAATATTTTGTATTAGGTGCTCTTGCATCAGGTCTTCTTCTATACGGTATGTCGATGATTTATGGCGCGACCTCGAGTCTAGATTTAAGCGTTATTTCAACAACATTATTGAATCATCCTACAGACCATGCAATTCTTATTCTAGGCCTGGTCTTTGTGGTTGCCGGCCTTGCATTTAAATTAGGCGCAGTACCTTTTCAAATGTGGGTCCCTGATGTGTACGAAGGATCGCCTTCATCAATTGCCATGCTCATTAGTTCTGTACCTAAATTAGCAGCTTTTGCAATTACACTTCGTATACTAGGCGAAGGGCTTCAATCCATGATGGTTGATTGGAAACAAATGATGCTCATTATGGCGGTGCTTTCCATTGGCATTGGAAATATCACAGCTATTGCACAAAGAAATATCAAACGCATGTATGCATACTCAACGATTTCTCATATTGGCTTTATTCTTTTTGGCTTGATGAGCGGAACACTTAATGGTTATGCATCCAGTTTATTTTATGTTGTGAGTTATATGTTTATGACTCTTGTATCTTTTGGAATACTCATGATGATGTCTCGGAAAAATTTTGAGTGTGAACTACTTGAGGACTTTAAAGGTTTGAATAAGAGAAATCCTTGGTATGCATTCCTTATGCTCATTACTATGTTGAGCATGGCAGGTATACCTCCTACCATAGGGTTCTATGCAAAATTCATGGTGCTTCAAGCGGCCTTTGATGCGGGCTTTGCAATTTTTGTTGTCTATGCAGTTATGATGGCCTTGATAGGGATGTTTTATTATATGAGGATTGTAAAGCTGATGTATTTTGATGAGCCAAAATTAAAAGGTAAATTAGATGTCCCAATGGATATGCAATGGATTTTATCGGCTAACGCATTAGCACTTCTGGTTGTTGGTTTAGTGCCACATACATTTATGCAAGCAACAACGCAAGCAGTAGCTTTGAGTCTTCATTAAATGACGCAATCAATACTTATTCTGATTACCATCATCATGGCCAATATCCCTTGGATGTTTAGTGACTTTCTTTTTATTAAGAAATTTCCATCCCATAAAAAACCTTTTTCTTGGGCTTTGTTTGAAGTGGTGATTCTGTATTTTATTACCGGTGGCATTTTACTTTTTGCAGAGCTTAAAATGATAGGACATATTCAATCCCAAGCTTGGGAATTTTATGCGGTGACTTTCTTTTTATTTTTAGTTTTCTCTTTTCCTGGATTTATTTTTAAAACGCTTTGGAAATAAAATCTCTTAAAATTTTAATTGTAGGCTGCGGCCAACTCGGTTTTTCAATCGTCAAAAATACTGATCCTGATATATTTAAATTATATGGATTTAGTCGTAGTTTAAGAAAATCACCCCCTTCCATTGAAATGCATCAAGTTGATATTTTAAAAGCTGAAGCTATTGATGCCATTAAGTTAATAAATCCTGAAATTATTATCTACGCTGTTTCTGCAGACACTCAGTCTATTGAAAGTTACCAAGAGCATTATGTAGCAGGCTTAAAAAATACTTACGAAGCGATTTTAGAGCTCGATCACTTCAAGCATCTTTTCTTTGTTTCAAGCACAAGAGTTTATGGACAAAAAACGACTAAGATTTTAAGTGAGCTCGATATAGCAGAGCCTTCTGATTATGGAGGTGAAGCTTTATTAGAAGCTGAAACGGTTGCGCGCCAACTAAAAGATAAAGCCACTATATTACGTTTGTCTGGTATTTATGGCCCTAATCGAACGCGTATGATTCAATTAGCCCAAAGCAATCCAGGCAATTGGCCTGCAACTAATAATTGGTCTAATCGAATTCACGAAGAAGATGCTGCGCGTTTTATTGTATTTCTTATAAATCGAATTATGCTGAATGAACCTATCGAGTCACTTTATCTTGTGACAGATGGTGTGCCGACTAAACAATATGACGTATTAACGTGGATCAGAAATCGTCTGCAATTAACAACCGATACTATTGAAGTTCCGATCTTGGAAAGCGGGAAACAATTGCAATCTGTTTTGTTGAATCAAAGTGGATTTGAATTAAAGTACCCCGATTTTACATATGGTTACGAAGCGATCATTGATTAGGGTTCTTCAATAGGATAGAATCCAAACTCCTAAATTCTTTAGGCGCGTAGCTCAGCTGGTTAGAGCACCACCTTGACATGGTGGGGGTCGTTGGTTCGATTCCAATCGCGCCTACCAATTTTTTGCCTCATGGCTCAAGCTATCAAGAATGCTTAAAAGCTTATAAAATGATGCAATGCTAAATGATTCAATTCAACTATGCCTGAAATAAGATTACCAGACGGGTCTAAGCGACAATTTGAAGGTGACGTTACCGTCGCAGAAGTTGCACAAAATATCGGCGCTGGACTAGCGCGCGCAGCTCTCGCAGGCCGAGTGAATGATCAGCTTGTCGATCTTTCATTCGTCATTCGTCAGGATAGCGATCTTGCAATCATTACTGACAAAAATCCTGAAGGGCTTGAGGTTATTCGTCATTCAACTGCCCATCTTTTAGCGTATGCCGTAAAAGAGTTATTTCCAGATGCACAAGTAACGATTGGCCCTGTCATTGAACATGGTTTTTATTATGACTTTTCATATACACGACCTTTCACACCAGAAGATCTAGAAAGTATTGAAAAGAAGATGACAGAAATTGCTAATCGCGATTTACCCATCACAAGAAAAGTATTGCTGCGTAATGATGCAGTTAAATATTTCAAATCAATTAAAGAAAATTATAAAGCTGAAATTATTGAATCTATTCCAGCAGATCAGGAAGTTTCTCTATACACCGAAGGTGAATTTACAGATCTTTGTCGAGGCCCGCATGTGCCATCAACTGGAAAATTAAAAGTATTCAAATTAATGAAAGTGGCTGGTGCATATTGGCGTGGCGACTCTAAAAATGAAATGCTACAAAGAATTTACGGCACTGCGTGGACCAATAAAGAAGACTTGCAAAACTATCTCTTCATGTTGGAAGAGGCGGAAAAAAGAGATCATCGTAAATTAGGAAAGCAACTCGATTTATTCCATATGCAAGATGAAGCACCTGGTATGGTGTTTTGGCATCCCAAGGGATGGTCGATTTGGCAAGAAGTTGAACATTACATGCGGAAAATGTTCTTAGATTATGGGTATCAAGAAGTTAAAACCCCAACAGTCATGGATAAGACTTTGTGGGAAAAATCTGGGCATTGGCAAAACTATCGCGACAATATGTTTACAACCTCTTCTGAAAATAGAGACTATGCGGTGAAGCCTATGAATTGCCCTGGCCACATTCAAATTTTTAATAATGCTCTACATAGCTACCGTGACCTGCCTCTAAGACTTGCAGAATTTGGTTCATGCCATCGTAACGAACCATCAGGATCGCTCCACGGTTTAATGCGTGTTCGTGGATTTACGCAAGATGATGCCCATATTTTTTGTACAGAAGAACAAATTAAAGATGAAGTGGCTAAGTTTATTGTCATGCTATTTAAAGCCTACCAAGACTTCGGATTTAAGGACGTTTTAGTGAAATTATCCACTCGCCCTGAGAAACGTGTGGGTGCTGACGAAACTTGGGATAAAGCGGAATCTGCCCTTAAAGCTGCTTTAGTGGAAAATAAGCTTGAATTTGACCTTCAGCCTGGAGAAGGGGCTTTTTATGGACCTAAGATCGAATTTACCCTAAAAGACAGCTTAAGTCGTCTTTGGCAGTGTGGTACGATCCAGCTCGACTTTAACTTGCCTGAACGCCTAGGCGCTGAATATGTCACGGAAGACAATAGCCGCAAACACCCTGTGATGCTGCATCGGGCTATTGTAGGTTCTATGGAGCGTTTTATTGGGATTCTTATTGAGCATTACTCGGGTGCTATGCCTCTTTGGCTTGCCCCGACACAAGCGGTTATCCTTAATATTGCTGACGCACATGCAAGCTACGCTTCAAAAGTCATGGATGAACTCAAGAAAAACCACATCCGATGCGATTCTGACTTGAGAAATGAGAAAATAACCTATAAAATACGCGAACATAGCTTACAAAAGATTCCTTATCTCTTAATTGTAGGGGAAAAGGAAATGGAAGCTGGGCAAGTTGCCGTGCGAACCCGAAAAGGCGAAGACTTAGGATCCATGTCGATTAAGTCATTGATTGATCGACTAAATCAGGAAGTTCAAACTAAAGTCTAGCAACAAGGTAGCGCGGTTTTTCTTTTATATTTACAGGGGATTTGTTATCGCTCAAGAGAAAGAAGTCAGAATTAACGGAGACATTACAGCTCAAGAAATTCGATTAATTGGCGTAAACGGCGAAGCGCTTGGCATAGTGACACTAGCTGAGGCATTTGCAAAAGCAGAAGAGATAGATATCGATCTAGTGGAAATTGCTCCACAAGCCCAACCTCCCGTATGTCGATTGCTTGATTACGGTAAGTTTAAATATGCAGAAAGTAAGAAGCAACACGAAACCCGCTTAAAACAGAAGCAGGTCAAGATTAAAGAAGTGAAGTTTAGACCGGGAACAGATGATGGTGATTACAACATCAAAATACGAAACCTCATTGGGTTCCTTTCAGACGGCGATAAGGCAAAGATCACCTTGCGCTTTAGAGGTCGAGAAATAACGCATCAAGAATACGGTTTAGCAATTTTAAAACGTGTTGAACATGATTTAATGGAATACGCAGTCGTCGAACAATTTCCGAAAATGGAAGGTCGACAAATGGTGATGGTTCTGGCTCCGCAAAAAAAAGTCAAACCAAAAACCACTGAAGCAAAAGTTTCTGAGTGATACGGCTTAAACGGCATGCCTAAGCACTCTTATTACTCTAACTAAGGAGATCAAAATGCCAAAAATGAAAACAAAAAGTGGCGCGAAAAAGCGCTTCAAGTTTTTAGGAAGTGGTATGGTAAAGAGAACACGTTCTCATTTACGTCATATCTTGACCAAAAAAACAACGAAACAAAAACGTAATCTTAGAGGCACAGTCCTCATTTCAGCAACCGATATCAAACGCGTTCGCGCGATGATGCCAACTCAATAAGGGGAATAATATGCCTAGAGTAAAACGTGGTGTCACCGCTAGAGCGAAACATAAAAAAGTTTTAGCACTTGCTAAAGGTTATCGCGGCCGTCGTAAAAACGTATACCGTATAGCTAAACAAGCAGTGATGAAGGCAGGTCAGTATGCATACCGTGATCGCCGTCAGAAAAAACGTCAATTTAGAACACTATGGATTGCGCGTATCAACGCAGCATCTCGTGAATGTGGTCTTACCTATAGCCGTTTCATGAATGGCCTTAAGAAAGCTTCTGTTGAAGTGGATCGTAAGGTATTAGCAGATATGGCAGTATTCGATAAAGCAGCTTTTGCTAAGTTTGTCGAAATTGCTAAATCTGGTTCAGGAGCAGCATAAAAATTATTAATTTTTAAAAGGAGGCTTCTAGCCTCCTTTTTTTTATTAAAATAATAGTCAATGAATAATCTCGAACACACCTTAAAAGAAGCCCGTGAAGATTTTGATCAGTGCCATTCTGTGACGGACCTTGATCAAGCAAAAGCTAAATACTTAGGTAAAAGCGGCGTCTTAACTGAAGCACTTAAATCACTTGGTAAATTATCTGCGGAAGAAAGACCTAAAGTAGGTGCTGAGATCAATGTCGTTAAACAAGGCGTTGAAGAAGCTTTAGAAAAAAGACGAGAAGCTATTTTAAATGCCTCGCAAGCGAAACAGCTTGCAGAGGAATCATTAGATGTGACTTTACCTTCAAGAAAAGAAGATCGAGGAAGCCTACATCCAGTCACACAAACGCTTCATCGCATTGAATCTCTTTTTCATTCCATCGGTTTCTCAGTAGCACACGGACCACAAATTGAATCTGATTTTTATAATTTCACTGCACTGAATATTCCTGAGTCACATCCAGCACGCGCGATGCATGACACATTTTATATTGATGAATCTTATGTATTAAGAACGCACACATCCCCTGTGCAAATTCGTCATTTAGAAAAAAATAAACCACCCTTAAAAATTATTTCGCCGGGTCGCGTTTATCGTGTTGATTCAGATGCAACACATTCACCGATGTTTCATCAGGTTGAAGGTTTGTGGGTTGATCAACAAGTAAGCTTCGCAGATCTTAAAGGTGTCATTGAAGATTTTCTCCAAAACTTTTTTGAGAATAAAGACTTGAAAGTGCGCTTCAGACCTTCATATTTTCCATTCACAGAACCTTCTGCTGAAATGGATATGAGTTGGAAGGGCGGTTGGCTAGAGATTGGTGGGTGCGGTATGGTGCATCCAGAAGTATTTAAACATGTAGGTATCGATTCAAATCAATATCAAGGATTTGCTTTTGGATTGGGGGTGGAGCGCTTAACGATGTTGCGTTATGGTGTTCAAGATTTACGCCACTTTTTTAATAACGACCTACGCTTTCTTCAGCAATTTATTTAAAGATATCTCAATATGCAATTTTCTGAAAATTGGTTAAGGTCATATGTGAATACATCACTGGATAGTGATGCGCTTAACCATGTCATGATTATGGCAGGCTTAGATGTTGATGAATCTCATCCTCTAGGTGCATCTTTTAGTCATGTGGTGGTGGGTGAGATTGTTTCGATTAAAAAACATCCTGATGCTGATCGACTTCAGGTGTGCGATGTCAATATCGGAGACAAGACATTACAAATTGTATGCGGCGCATCAAACGCAAGACAGGGTATTAAGGTGGCGTGCGCATTAGTAGGTGCTAAATTACCTTCCATCGATATTAAGGAAGCAAAAGTACGTGGTATTGAATCATTCGGTATGCTTTGCTCGTTAAAAGAATTAGGATTGGCTGAAGAAGCTGAAGGCATTTTAGAATTAAGCCATGATTTAAAAAATGGTACTGATTTAAGAGTGGCACTTGATCTTAATGATCAAATTACGACATTAAAATTAACACCCAATCGAAGCGACTGTTTGAGTTTATGGGGTGTCGCCCGAGAAGTCGCTGCCATTTCTCAATCTTCACTATCTCCTATCACCTATGAAGTGAATCCGATCAAGCAAAGTGAAAAGAAAAATATAGTTGTCGAAGAAAAATCGGCATGCCCTCGTTACTGTGGTCGCATCATTAAAAATGTAGACAATACAAAAACATTACCTGATTGGATGGTCTCGAGACTCGAGCGCTCCAATATTAAATCAATCAGTCCCATTGTGGATATTACTAATTATGTATTGCTTGAAATTGGACAACCGCTTCATGCATTTGACCATGACAAATTGCAAGGTGATGTTGTGGTGAGATTCGCAAAACCTGAAGAGCCGATCCATTTACTCAATGACACAAAAATTAAATTGTCTAAAAAAGATTTGGTCATTGCAGATAATTCAGGTGCAATTGCATTTGCAGGTGTGATGGGTGGATTGCCATCGTCAGTCACTGAAGCCTCTAAAAATATTTTCTTAGAAAGCGCTTTTTTTGATCCTATTGTGATTGCTGGTAAAGCAAGAGCGTATAACTTATCTACAGATTCATCATACCGTTTTGAACGAGGGGTTGATTTTTCAAATACCCGACATGCATTAGAGCGAGCAACATCGCTTATTATCGAATACTGTGGCGGAGAAGCAGGTGAAATCTCAGAAGTTTTAAATGCTTTACCAAAGCGTAATGAAATCCATCTAAGACTTAAAAAATTAAATGCTATTTTAGGCATTGAAGTACCGAGCCAAGATGTTGAGCACATATTCCATCAGTTAGGTTTTGAAGTGAATAAAACCATTGAAGGCTTTAAAGTCACACCGCCTTCTTATCGATTTGATATTGCGATTGAAGAAGATCTTATTGAAGAAGTAGTTCGCTTATATGGTTACGACAAAATACCTTCTCATCATCCTATTAGTCATCAGGCGATGTTACCCGCTTCTGGAGCTTGTCAGCGAGATCTTAAAGAAGTGCTCACATCACGCGGCTTTTATGAAGTAGTGACTTATAGTTTCATTGAAGATGAGATTGAAAAAGCGTTGCATGGAAATTTAAACCCTATTCAATTACAAAATCCAATAGCAAGTCAGATGTCGACGATGCGATCATCACTGTGGGGAAGTCATCTCGAAGTCTTAACTTATAATTTAAATCGACAAGTATCGCGATTAAATATCTTTGAAATTGCACAAACTTTCCAAGGCGCAAAAAAAGATTTTATTGAGACTGAAGTGATATCTGGTTTAAGTTACGGTAGCTTTTTGCCTGAGCAATGGGCTGACAAGATACGCGAGATTGATTTTTATGATATGAAAGCCCATGTTGAAGCTTTAACGTCTAAATCACTCACATTTAAAAGAAGTGATAAAACACCATTAGCGCTTCATCCAGGACAATCTGCAGAAGTCTTTTTAGAGGGTCAGTCGATAGGTTGGTTAGGTAAATTGCATCCAAAATGGCAGCAACACTTTTCTCTTCCAAAAGCCCCCTTTATCTTTGAGCTAAAAATAGAGAAGCTTTTAGAAGATAAAGCGTTTAAATACGAAGATATCTCAAAATTCCTTCCCGTAAGACGTGATATTGCCATCGTGGTAGATGAGTCAGTCGAGGTCGATTCGATTTTAGATGCTGTATTTAAGGCTAAAATCCCGTTCTTAAATCGAATGGCTTTGTTCGATCTTTACCAAGGAAAAGGCATCGCCGAAAACAAAAAAAGTGTTGCATTTCTGATACTTATGCAGGATACTTCAAAGACATTAGTTGATAGCGAAGCTGATTCTTCCGTATCAAAAATCGTTGAATTACTTGAAAAACAATTTGGCGCAACGCTCCGCAACTAATCCCATATTTAATACCGATTTAAAAGTAGGCCGTTATGACATTAACTAAAGCAGATTTATCCGAAATTCTATTTGACCGTGTAGGTTTAAATAAGCGCGAAGCGAAAGATATGGTTGAAGCTTTTTTTGAAGAGATTCGCAACGCACTTGAAAATGGCGACAGTATCAAGCTATCTGGTTTTGGCAATTTTGAATTAAGAAAAAAATCAGAAAGACCAGGTCGCAATCCTAAAACGGGTGAAGAGATTCCAATCAAAGCAAGACGTGTGGTTACTTTTCACGCAAGTCAAAAACTAAAAAGCAATGTAGAAGAGAACTACTCTGGAAAGAAAGCTTAAATCCCCCGTCTTACCTGAAATACCTTCAAAGAGATATTTTGCAATCGGAGAGGTAAGTGAGCTTTGTCTCGTCAAGGCGCATGTGCTGCGATATTGGGAGCAGGAGTTTGATCAGCTCAAAGATGTCAAGCGACGTGGTAATCGACGCTACTATCAATTACCTGAAGTACTTCTCATTCGTAAAATTAGAGAGCTTCTACATGACGAAGGTTTTACGATTCAAGGCGCTAAACAGCGACTTAAAGATAAAAGTTTTGTTAAAGAAGTAAAGCAAGCTGAGCCACCTAAAGAGCTTCAAGTGACTAAACAAGGTCAAGTTGAGTTGCCTTTAGAGAATCTCAATCAATCCAATTCACTTGCCGGCCTTAATATAAAGTCGATTAAAGATGAATTGCTCAGTATCATAGATCTGCTTAAAAAGTAATTCATCATTGTTTTAATTTTCGGGGCGTAGCGCAGCCTGGTAGCGTACTTGCATGGGGTGCAAGGGGTCGTGAGTTCGAATCTCACCGCTCCGACCAATTAAAGCGATGAATTAGTTTTCAAAAATAGATTTCTTAGCCTTATAATTTTCATAGATCATTTTTATGCCTATTCAATTTTTCAGGTGATTCATTATAAAACCTAAGCAATCCTCTAAAAACACAAGCACGCAGAATCGTAACAGTTCGATATTAAATACGTTGTGGGTGAGTTTTTTCTTTGTCGCTTTATTAAGTGCAATATGGAGATGGGTAGGTCAAGGAGACACTGAAGTGTTTGCCACTATGGTGGATAGCCTTTTTTCCATGGCAAAGCTATCTGTTGAAGTGATGGTATTACTTTTTGGAACCTTAACGCTTTGGCTAGGCTTTTTAAAGATTGCTGAACACGCAGGTTTAGTTGAAAAAATAGCATCTTGGCTTTCACCGCTTTTTAGGCGTCTCATGCCTGAGGTTCCTAAAAATCATCCAGCAGCAGGTCTGATCACCATGAATTTTATTGCGAATGGATTAGGTCTTGATAATGCTGCGACACCTATTGGACTTAAAGCGATGCGATCATTGCAATCACTTAATCCAACACCAAAGATCGCAAGCAATGCACAAATTCTTTTTTTGGTTATGAATGCTTCGTCACTCACCTTACTTCCAGTATCAATCTTTATGTATCGTGCACAGCAAGGAGCATTAGATCCTACACTCGTTTTTTTACCTATTCTTTTAGCAACAAGCGCTTCCACTTTGGCTGGTTTTTTCTCAGTCGCTTTTATGCAACGAATTAAATTAAACGACCCTGTAGTCATCACATGGATGTTAGCCATTGCAAGTTTATTAACTGTATTTATTTTATTCTTAAGTCATTTATCAGCATCGGCATTGGGCGCATTCTCATCTCTCTTAGGCAATGCTGTCCTGTTTGGACTGATTGTTACTTTTTTACTTATAGGTATATTAAAACGTGTGCCAGTCTATGAGTCATTTATTGAAGGTGCTAAAGAAGGTTTTGATGTATCTAAAAATTTACTGCCTTATTTAGTTGCGATGTTATGTGCAGTCGGTATTCTTCGAGCATCAGGTGCGCTTGATGTTGTATTGGATATGATTCGTTATCTTGCTAATAGCTTTCACTGGGATACACGTTTTGTAGATGCGCTACCAACAGCGCTTGTGAAACCTTTTTCTGGAAGTGCCGCAAGAGCTATGCTCATTGATACTATGACAACACATGGTGTCGATAGCTTCCCGTCACTTTTAGCAGCAACTGTTCAAGGCAGTACTGAAACTACTTTTTATGTTTTGGCAGTTTATTTCGGTGCAGTTGGTATTCAGCGTGCACGACACGCAGTTGCTTGCGCACTATTTGCAGATCTTGTTGGTGTGTTAGCCTCTATTGGTGTTTGTTATTGGTTTTTTGGATAAAATTATTTAATAAGGATAAATGATGTATGTATTTATGATTGTGATGTATGCCGGTATTCTTTTTTTAATAGCTGCTTTATCTTTCGGTTTTCTTTCATGGCTCATCTATCAAAAGAATAAAAAAAGTAAGCAATTAAAAAATTTATATTGGGCGCGCGTTATATCTGCAATTCTTTTAACCCCCTATATATTCTTCCAATATATATTTTCTGATCTGACTTATCTTCCAATCAGAATTTCTTTTGTAGTTTTTTCTTTTGTTATTCTTTATCTTCTTGTAAAAAGATGGGGTAAAGACGCGATACCAAAACGTAAATGATTACCGTTAAATCAATTAAGGAATCAGATTTTGAGGTAATAGTTGAATCGAAGTCGATCACACAACATAAAGTTCATGTCTCAAATGATTTCTATAATTTCCTAACTGATGGCAAAGTATCTTACGAACATTTAATTATTGCGTCGTTTGAATTTTTGTTAGAGCGAGAATCGAATAACTCCATACTTTCTCAGTTTGATTTAAAGGTCATCTCTCACTATTTCCCTGAGTATGAAAAAGAGATTAAGAAGCGGCTGAAGGCTTAATCTTTCGTATACAATAATCATTTAAACAACCTATTAAAGAGGCGATATATGGGCAGTAAAGACAAAAGAAAAGAATCTAAAGGTAAAAAACCACAACCTAAGCCAGCCAAGGTATAATTTTATAACCTATTGATTTATATAGTTTTTTTATAATTATCCCGGTTTAGTGTTACTTCTCTCATGATTTTCATGAGACCTCATTCATGATCCTCAAGGTGTTTACTTTTTAAGTACGAGTAAGATTACATTTAAGTAATTTCTTATTAACTTAATAAAAGGATCAACATCATGTGGACAACTCCAGCTGCTACTGAAATGCGTTTCGGTTTCGAAGTTACAATGTATGTAATGAATAAGTAATTATTCAGATTTAATAAAAAAGCCCGCTTAATGCGGGCTTTTTTGTTTCTAATCCTTTTAAAAATTAACCCAAGCTTTTGTTCTGATAGAGGCTTGAGCGGCTTCTAATACTTTTGTATTCCAAAGGGCATCATCTAAAGAAAGTTTGGGCGCAGTATTGTTGATAATGCATTGGTTAAAATGATCAATCTCAAGTGTAAAGTGATTCGCTTTTTCAATAAGCTCATTCTTTGATCCGTCTTTGTCAGTTGTTATGGTTAATTGTGCCTCATCATTTTCATGCTGCCACACCGTGTGGCACATCAACTTTCCTTTTTCCCCAAAAATTTCAAATTGAGAACGTCTCACGCATTCAAAGCTAATATCAAATTGAGCACGTCGATTCAGGCCAAAATTAATCATGCCCGAAGTTGTGAGATCTGCCCCATGATCATTCAGATGGCTTGTTGCAACCACTGATAGAGGGTTCTGATTAAAGCATTGTCGAATCGTATGGATAGCATAAGGTCCAATGTCCCAAAGAGCGCCACCACCATTTTCAATGGATCGATCGATACGATAAAAACGCGCAGGCTGGATTGGGAAAGAAAACATAGAATGCACATACTGCACATCACCTAATAATCCTGAACTAATAATTTCTTTTATACGATTAAACTGTGGATGAAAGACATACATAAATCCTTCCATCACTTTGACGTGATTTTGATGAGCCGCTTCCTGAATTAACTCAACTTCCTTTGAATGAAGTGCGATAGGCTTTTCTATGAGTACATGTTTTTTATGATTGATTGCTTGAAGAGCGGGCTTGGTATGCTCCTCGTTTGAAAGTGGGATATATATAGCGTCTATATCAGGATGATTAATCACTTCATCTAAAGAATTGAAGGTCTGAACTTTACCTAAAAGTGATGGCTGGTATTTTTCTAAACATTCTGCCGCTGCATTGACTCTTCGACTTCCAATAGCAGCAAGCTCACCAAAAGGGCTATTTGCAATAGCGGGAAGAAGTCGCTCATTGACACGTGCTGCCCCTAGAATACCCCAACGTACTTTTTTCATTTTTTTGTCTTAAATTAAACGATGTTTTATTATGCTTAGCCTTCAGTGAATAGACAAGCCATCATTTCTAAGAAGTTTCAGGTTGAGAAAAGCCTTATTAAATGCGATCATTTGATCCATGAAATTTTTACTACTTCTTTCATTTCTCATTCCAATTTATTCCTTTGCTGATTGGTCTTTAGTGCATCAAGATGATGCTGATCATTATATTGATTATAAGTTGATGAGCAAAAGTGGACATAAGACAAGGGCGTGGTATTTGCAAAATTATGCTGAACCACAAACCATTAAAAATCTTCAATACCACTCTGTTAAAAATAGATCAGAATTTGATTGCAAGGCTCGAAAAATGAGAATTCTAGCTTATGCTTTATACCCAGAACCTATGGGTCAAGGTCGCGCTTTATTTAACAAAGGCGAAGCGTTAGATTGGCAAGTGATCAAACCTAAAACGCTTAATGATTTATATTTAAAGCGCGTCTGTAGCAAAAAGAAATAGAGTTTTACTTACGTCCGCGTTTAGGTAATACAACACCAAGCCTTTGAGCGGCCATTGCATTATTACCTTCAGAGTCTGCTAAGACCCATCCAGTCATAAACATACGTGTCATATATTGTCTGTTGTATAAAAAAGCCACAATAATCTGCCATAGTCCCAGTGTGATAATTGAAAAAAGCATATGAAGTGCCGCAACACCTAATTCACCTCTAAAAAGCGGCACAAACCAACCAAAAAAAAGATAGGTCCAACTAAAACCATAGTAACCAATTTTGATCATACCCGAATTCGGGTGTTTAATAATTACGGCAGTAGCCATTGTTATCCCTTGTTTTAGAAAATTAAATTTTAGTAGAGATTATGAGAAATAAACTAATTGTAGTGGTGGGGGATGCGAGGGTCGAACTCGCGACAAACGGATTAAGAGTCCGCTGCTCTACCAGCTGAGCTAATCCCCCAGAAAGTGATATTTTACAGTATTTGTCTGTTAGGCAGAAGGTTCAAGGCAGGGGTTTTTGGCAGGGCTGTAATAGGGGTGTGTAACGCAAGTGCTGATTTTTTACGAAATCTCTTTAATTGCTGATTTGATTACGCGATAAGATGATTTGAGTAAAAAGATAGAAAGTACCATTCCGACTAAAGTATCTGCCCAGCCATTATGTGTATACCAAACTAAAGCTGATGCAATAATAACGGCAATATTATTTGCAATATCATTCCTCGAGCATTCCCATATTGAAGACATATTGATATCTTGATCTTTATGCTTTGTTAGCAAAAATAAGCAGGCCGTATTACCAAGAAGTGCTATGAAACCAACAATACTCATTATTTCAAACACGGGCACAGACTGATTCAAAATATGTTGGACAACTTGAAATAAAACAAATAACGCACCGGTTAATATTAATAGACCTTTAAACAAAGCCACTTTAGCTTTTGCTTGATTACTCTTATATATAACAAATAAACTTAAAGCATAGGTAATCGCATCACCTAAATCATCTAAGCTTTCTGACATCAAGCCTGTTGAATGTGACATCCAACCAGAACTAAAAACAATTAAGAACAAAAGCAAATTAATCACCAAAACGATTTTTAATGTTTTGGATTGATTTACTTTTAGCGCTTCGACGGCACAACTTTTATTTTCACAACAATCTGACATTTTAATATTTTACAGTATTTGTGGGCGTTGTAGAGGGGGTAGGTCGGGGGATTTTGCTAGTGGTGGAATAGGGGTGTGCTGGAAAGATCTTATTAATAAATATTTTTTTAGTATAAGCATATAAATTAATACTATTTCCTTTTGAATATATCAATCGATATCCTTTAACAAAATTTTTAAAGGATTACCATGCGCATCAACCGTAACTCAGAATACTCAACGTCCAAGCAAGACAAAGAGCACCTTAAATTTGGCCTACCGCCATCTGATTTAGATTCAAATATTTTAAAATTCAATCGCAAGATTTTTTTAAGCGTATTAATTTTAATTGCTATAGCTACAGTCATTTGGTTGCTCGGTCTATCTTCAGACGAAAAAACTAATATCACTACTTTTGCTTCAGATGTTATTGCTTCGGATTTGTTTTACCTAGCTTTGCTTGTGGGGCTATTAGCTCAATTAGTCGATGGTTCGCTAGGTATGGCCTATGGCATTACCTCGACATCATTCCTGATTGGTATTGGTGCTTCGCCAGCCGCCGCTTCAGGCGCTGTGCATATCGCTGAGATATTCACGACAGCATTTTCAGGGATTTCACATATTAAATTTGGAAATGTTCGTAAGGACTTATTTAAAAAATTAGTAATGCCAGGCGTTTTGGGCGGCATTATTGGCGCTTATATCCTTACGTCTATTGATGGAAAATTAATAAAGCCTTACATCACTGCTTATCTTTTAATTATGGGTTTATTCATTCTTCGAAAAGCATTTGTTTTGATTAAAAATCATGATCAAAAAATTAAACATGTTAGAAAGTTAGCTTTTTCAGGTGGATTTTTAGATGCAATTGGAGGAGGAGGCTGGGGTCCGGTAGTAACTTCAACTTTGATAGGTCAAGGGAATAGCCCAAGACACACTATTGGCACAGTTAATACAGCAGAATTTTTTGTCTCTTTTGCTACGGGAATAACATTTATGCTTCTTGGAGGTATTGACCATTGGATATTTGTAGTGGGACTCATTATAGGAGGTCTATTCAGTGCTCCTTTTGCAGCTTATCTCACAAGTAAGTTATCAACAAAGCAACTTTTAATAGCTGTTGGTTTGCTAATTACCGGCGTCAGTATTTTTAATCTTTATAAGATTTTTGGTTAATATAAAATTTATATTCTCAATGCTAAGCACCGTCAAAAGTTTTGACACTTAGTAAATAAAAAACCACTCATCGCAGTGGCTTTTTTATGACTAGTAAGTGGTCTGTTCAGATAAAATTTATCAGTCACATCTTTGGCTGAAGAAAATTACGCATGGAATTTTGATAAATCACCGGGCTTTCTAAGCATCTTATCTACCTCACCCAAATGAAGCTCTTCTTGATAAATCATCTCACGCGCATACTCTTCTAGCATCACTGATTCATTATTTACGATGTTTAAAAGATTTTTGTAGGAATTAAGGGTATTTAATTCATGAGCAAGTGACTCTCGTAAAATATCACCAATATCATGGTTATGTGTTTCTAAGAGAGGGCCTATTGAAAGTGAAGGATGGCCACCCAAATGTGTAATGAGTTCACCCGCTTTATCAGCATGGGTTAAAGACTCAGCGGCTTGCCCTCGAAGCCAAGATACGATAGGAATTCGATTGTAACCATAGACCATTAACGCATAATGCGTATATCTTACGACACCTGCTAATTCAAACTCTAAAATTGAATTTAATGCCTTAATAATTTCATTTGTTTTTTTGTCGTCCATGATGAGTGCCTTTTTTAATTGTGTCATTTAATATTTTGTTATAACTCGCTAGGTATTTTACATTTTTTTCGGGTTATAGAGTGTTTGGGTAAGTCAAAAGTAGCAGGGGAGAAAAGGTGTGTGTTAGAAAACATCCAGAATCAGGTTATTTTGGATTGAACTCACCAGCTTAAATGAACTCTTAAGAACAATATGATTAAAAATACTATTAACTATAAAGATGACTTGAATCACAGTCCGATTGTGTTCGATTAATATGGCTATTGAAACAGTATATTTGGCAGGAGGGTGCTATTGGGGGTTCGAAGATCTTTTAAGTGAAATACCGGGCGTTGTTGATACAACGGTAGGGTTCTCCGGCGGGCATGTTAAAAATGTATGTTATCGGGAAGTCACAACAGGAACTACAGGGCATGCAGAGACAGTAAAAGTTGTTTTTGATTCTGATATTTTAAGCTTTAAGGACTTACTTCTATTCTTTTTTAAAATACATGACCCCACAACACTTAATCAACAAGGTAATGATATAGGTACTCAATACCGATCAGCTATTTTCGCAACAAACAATGAGCAAATCTTGTTAGCTGAAGATTTGATTAAAAAGATTGATGCATTAGGTGTGCTTAAAAGTAAGATTACGACAGAAGTAAATACATTCAACTCATTTTTCTCGGCTGAAGAAAATCACCAAAAATACTTAAAGAAATTTCCAGATGGCTACTCATGCCATTTCATTAGAGATATTAATTTATCTGTTTAATTGATAATGATTCATTCTAACTTTATTAAATATAATGTAATTTATGGCTATGGAAGATAAAAGATGTTGTGGAAGAGGGGTATGTATTATTAATGCTCAAGGTATTTGTTGGTGTGGTCAGAAGTGGGATGGCGAGAAAATGATTTCTGCAAAACCAGATAACAACAAAAAAATAGAATTAGATAGAAAACAACTATCAAAAAAATAATGTTCATTTGGATTTATTTTAATCTATAAAAATATATTAATTATTCTATAAAATAAGACTATGAAAAAAATTGCATATATTTTTTTGCTAGCCGCTCTCTTTTCTTGTCAAACAATACCTTCTGCAGACTCACCTGGTTTGAGTTTAGGTAAGAATCCTAAATTACCTGAACCAAGCTCATCAATTATCCCTACAGTAAGTATTGCAAAAGCATCGCAATGGCCAGAAGGTGTCATGCCAAAAGTCATAGATAGTTTTGTGATTAGTCTTTATTCAAAAGAACTCACACATCCTCGATGGTTATATGTTTTACCTAATGGCGATGTTCTTGTTGCGCAAAGTAATAAACAACCCCCTAAAAAAACACAAGGATTAAAAGACCTTGTATCAAGATATTTTATGAATCGTGCTGGAGCAGGCAAAGATAGCCCAGACAAAATTACATTACTTCGAGACTCTAATGATGATGGTGCTGCCGAATTGGCTAATGATTTTTTAACTCACCTACATTCGCCCTTTGGAATGACTTTGATTGGTAATGATTTATATGTAGCTAATACTGATGCTATTTTGCGCTTTCATTATGAGGTAGGTGACATAAAAATTGATACTAAAAAATATCCCCCAGAAAAAATTGTAGATTTGCCAGAAGGAGAGATCAACTCACATTGGACAAAAAATATTATTGCATCTTTGGATGGTACAAAGCTTTATGTAACAGTTGGGTCGAATAGTAATATTGGAGAGCGTGGATTAGACCAAGAAAAAGATAGAGCGGCAATTATAGAAATTGATCTTAAAACAAAACAAAAAAGAATTTATGCATCAGGCTTGAGGAACCCTAATGGCCTCGCATGGCATCCATCTTTAGGCCAATTATGGACGGTAGTGAATGAAAGGGATGAATTAGGTAATGATTTGGTGCCTGATTATTTAACTTCCGTTAATGACGGCGATTTTTTTGGATGGCCTTATGTGTACTTTAAAAATTATAAAGACCCTCGTGTAAAAGAATCTATGCCAAAAAATCTTAAGCCTCGTTCACCCGATTATGCACTAGGAGCGCATGTTGCAGCTTTAGGCTTAGTTTTTTCTAATACATCGCAATTTAAATCACCATATAACAATGGTGTATTTATAAGTGAGCATGGCTCATGGAATAGGAAGCCACGTAGTGGCTATAAAGTTGTTTTTATACCTTTTGAGAATAATGAACCCCAAGGATTACCCATAGATATTGTCACCAATTTTGTGGTCGGTGACGAAGCGTATGGAAGGCCTGTAGGATTGGCTATTGATAAAAAAGGAAATCTTCTTGTTGCTGACGATGTAGGAAATCGTGTTTGGAGAATTACTTCAAAATGATAAAAAAATTAGACCGCCAAAAATTTTGATGTTCAAATAAAAAAAGCCACTCGAAAGTGGCTTTAATGAGTAACTATAAAATTTAATATTACTTGCCCCCACTGTTTTCAGCTCCAGGATTGAATGGGCCATTGCCACCAATCAATAATGCATCTGTAGGATGAAATGGTTTAAAGTCAGGTTCTGCTTCAACCTTATTTCCACTTTCAGCACCAGGATTAAATGGGCCATTACCGCCAATCAATAAGGCATCCGTCGGATGAAAGGGTTTAAAGCCCAAATCTTCTTGAGCAAAAAGAGGAACGTTTAAGAAAGAAAGTAAAAAAACAAAAGCTAATATTTTTTTCATAATGTTTACTCCAGTAATTTTTTAAATTAAACGATCTAAATTTCAAAAAATTAAGTTATTTTTTTGATCTTTAGAAAATAATCGTATTCCTGAGATATATAGATGTCAACAATGAGCATCATTTATATTAAATTAATCTGGCTGGGCCGATTTAGGTCCGTGATTTTGGCAGGAGCCAAAAAGAAGTGTGTTAAGAAATGCTAATTACCTGTTCAATTTCTTCGATAAAAAAACTAGGCTTCACTTTCAAGGCGTCGCTCAATTTAAATATGGTAAATAAGCTTGGATCCTTTTTACCCATTTCTAACTCGCTGATATAAGGCCTTGATAAACCTGATTTTAGACCAAGTTGTTCTTGAGACAAGTTTGAACTGCACCTTCTTGATTTAAGAGTTTTTCCGAAAGCACCATCTAATTTAGCTAATAGTATCAAGTCATTACTATGCTCTTTATCCTGTTAATAGCTAGTAAAACCTTACTTTTTTTAAGGTTAAATATAGGACTTGCTTTAAAGCGGCCGATGTTTTGATTTTCATGATATTTAATGATTTTTTGCTTGACAGTAGGGGCTTAAAAAATACATGCTGACATTATTCTTTAAATTACAAGAAAATAGATTTATGAGTTTTAGAAAAAAAATCGCTCGTGTTACATTTTTGTTAGCCGTAATTTCGCTAGCATGGTTAATTTTAGGAATTTTAGAATTAGCCCCCTTATTATTTCAAATACCTGGCGAGACAAGTTTTAGAACTCATGCTTCAGCAACTGTTTTATTCTTGCTCTTTGCTTCATGGGCCTTTTGGAACGAAAAATAGTAAAAATCTTTAAATGATTAGGAGAACTTATGCTTAAAATGTCCGATATATGTATTTTGTTGTCTGTTTTTGTGGCTTTTATTACTACAGCTTACTTATGGTTTACTGGCCAACAGCAGGAGGGGTTATTTACAGCTACCTGGATTCCTTCTATTTTGTCCTTCGCAATATACTTTAAAGTTATCTCGAGAAAGGGATAAACATGACTAATCCAATATTATTTGGCACAGGCTTATTCTGTTTTTTTCTTGCAATTGTTGGCGTTGTTTTAACAGTTCAAGAATTTAAAAACATGGAATTAAAAGAAAAATTAAAAAACAAAAGTAAATAATTAGCTTTTAATTAGATTTGATGTTCTAGAAGAGCATTTTTGCAAGAGTATCATAGGGGCGTGCCTCGGAGCATGCCTACTAAACTTTACTTGTTAAGAAGATGCAGCATTAAACCAAAGTATAGAAATGCAAAAATAGCGACAATCCAAAATACTTTTAGCATATTCGTATTAATGTCTGATAGCTTTTGATGAATTTTTTCTAGCAATTCCACTTGTTTTAATTTTTTTGTCATATATCCCCTTTGAATGTTTAGATATTTTCAATATTTTTGATTAAATTTTTAGCCTGTAATTTAATATCTTCAATGAGATTAGGATCCATATCTCTGATCTGTTTATTGACGATCGCTAATCTTGGGTTTTTGCTTAATTGTTGTGAGTTCGCAATAAAAAAATTCCAGTATAGGCTATTGAACGGACATGCCTTATCACCAACCCTCTCATTTTTCGAATAATAACACCCCTCACAATAGTTACTCATTTTGTTTATATAGTTCGCTGTTGATACATAAGGTTTGCTTGCTAGCTTGCCACCATCGGCAAACTGACTCATGCCCAGTGTATTAGGCATTTCAACCCATTCAAATGCATCAATATAGATACCTAAATACCACTCATGAAGGCTTTTAGGATGAAGGCCTGCAAGTAGAGAAAAGTTACCAACAATCATCAGTCTTTGGATATGGTGCGCATAAGCTTCATCAAGAGATTGGTTGATTGTATATTTAAGGCAATTCATTTTAGTTTGCCCATTCCAAAACCAATTGGGCACTGGCAATTGATGGTTGAAATAATTCTGATCACCAAGAGCTGGCATATGAGCCCAATAATATCCTCTGATATATTCTCTCCAGCCTATGATTTGTCTGATAAAGCCTTCAGCAGTATTGATGGATAATTGATTAGATAAATATGATTTTTCGACAGCTGATACAACCTCTTTAGGAGAAAGCATTTTAGTATTCAACGCAAAAGAGATTAAAGAATGAAACATTCTTGTTTCATCTTTATGCATCGCATCTTGATAGTCGCCGAAGTAAATGAGTATATGTCCAATAAAAAAATCTAAATGCTTTAATGCTTCTTTTCTATTTAAAGGCCAACGAAATTGAGATGCATTATGATTTCCAAAGCTCTTTATTCTAGCCGTTGTAATTTCATCCCATAATTCACTATGATCATGAATAGGCCTATGATCCTCAAAGACTTTGGGTTCTCCTTTCCAAGCTTTTCTATTCTCGTGATCAAAATTCCATTTTAAGCCAACAGGTTTTCCATCTTCAGACATGAGGACACAGTGCTTTTTCCTCATAGCACGATAGAAAGATTCCATCAGCCACTGCTTCTTTCCCGCAAACATTTCTCTAACCTCGAAACGATGTGTAAAAAAGTGTTCTGACGGAAAGCGCTCAGATTGTATAGAGACTTCATTACAAAGCTCCATTAAATCTTGATCAAGTCTATATTCGTCAGGCTCTTGATACTCAAACTTTTGAACATTGTATTGATCAAATAAATTTTTTAAATTTGCTTTAAAGGAATGAAGATTAGACTTCTCATTTATCCCAAGATAAATAACTTGATGGTTTTCTTTGGTAAGCACACTTTTAAAATCTCTCATCGCTGCAAAAATACCTAAAATCTTTTGCGCATGGTGAAGAACATAATTTGTTTCTTGCTTAACCTCCATTAAGACATATAGGATTTCATCATCTAGTTTTTTAAACCAAGAATGGTTAGGATTAAGTTGATCTCCCAGAATGAGTCTAAGGATTTTCATTTTTGAGTTCTAGTAATAGAATTGGCACGTTTAAGATTAAATGGTACTTAGATTTAAGCTGGGCTTATCTCTCAGATTCAAATATTTTACAGTATTTATAGATTTCTAGAGGGTCTGGGCAATCGTTTTTGGGAGAGAAAGAATAGAGCGGGTGGTGAGAACATATAGGTATAAACTACATGTTACTATGCATCTATATCTTTATGGCTATCATAATTAGATTGACCCATTATTTCAAAAGAAATCCACAGTCAATTTTAGCTTTGTTTAAAAGCGATACGTTTAATAGCTGTTGGTTTGCTAATTACCGGCGTCAGTATTTTTAATCTTTATAAGATTTTTGGTTAATATAAATTACAGGCTCTTCATTCAAATAACAACACATGTAAATTGATTATTTAAATGAAAACATTAGTCTTAAGTGAAATTGGCAGTATTAATGTAGCATCGCAATTATTATCCGATGGAGAGCTTGTTGCTATTCCC
>Ga0207937_1000064_pt1 | contig 31977 bp, 30 predicted proteins | sample LakMenEpi04Sep11_FD_150668 | JGI IMG/M metagenome (GOLD analysis project Ga0207937, IMG submission 150668) | Freshwater microbial communities from Lake Mendota, WI - 04SEP2011 deep hole epilimnion (SPAdes) | ecosystem: Environmental > Aquatic > Freshwater > Lentic | place: Lake Mendota, Madison...
CCATCGATCGCGACAACAGTTGGGTCCGCCAAAACTTTGGCTAAGTTGTTCTGCCGAAGGGCCCGAACAAGTCCAAAGAATTGGTTACCGCTATCGACGATACCAAACTTAAAGGTTTCATTACCTGCGCTGAGGAGAGCGCCTGTGGTTGCACCAGGTGCCACGAGCCCAGCCGCTGAAGTCGTCACAAAGTCGTCGCCGAACCCCATGCTCCAGTCGATCCCCAACTCTCGAAGCTTCGTCCGGGAAACCTCCATCACTTGGGTCTGCAACATAACGGTATGAACACCGATCACCTCAATCTTGTTGATGACTCGTTGATAGAACTCCTCAGCGATCGTGACCACTTGTTCTACATGTTCGTCCGAGGTAACCTGGCCTGAAATGATGACGGCGTCGCGAATAGGCTGAATGTGCAATGTCGCTGTCGGAAAGTGCTGAGCCAGGATGGACTGAAGCTCCCGAGCATCCCCAATCACCACGACTTGAACATTGTAGATCGTGTCATCAATTCCTCTGGCATCGATCTGCGTAACGCCAGTCGCTAACGCGGAAATGAGCACTTCATTCTTCTGAGTAGGCTGTACCTGAAGAACCGAAGGGTTATTGTTGGTCGCTGTAACAATCGCCTGCGGAAAGGCAACGTATTGCGACGTAGTAACGATCATTTGGATCGATTGCTGTGTCTTCGTGACTACAATGCGTCCGCTCGGGATGATCGCCTCTCCGACCTGAGCAAACGATTTCGTACTGGAAGAATACGTGCCTAGAATCGCGATGATTGCAGCAAAGAAAAGATTCGATGAGTATTGAACTCGTACCATGTCAGCAACACTTCCGTGTGAACGACAATTGGTTGTACCCTACCAATGTGATAGGGTTCCCATTTATGAGGAAGCAATCCTTTGCTTCCATCTAACTGCGAAGAACCAGATTACGCTGACTATTTGCAATCAGTTGTGTGATCGGCATTACCTGAAAGAATGTTCACTTGGTTGCGGGATGGGATGCCTTAGCTTCTCCAATCTGCCAAGTCCCGCTATTCGGATTCCACGTCATGTTTGGCGAAGTGCTAGCGTTCGACGAGACGGAATTCCCCGTTGATGTATCACTTTGTCCGTTGGTGTTCGAATTCGGAGCTAGATTCGGTGGTGCGTATCCACTTTGGGTACCACCGACTGGACTGTCTTCCGGTTCTGTATCTCTAACTGCTTGCGGCAGACGTTCTCCATTCTTCCATTGGAACATGTTCCTTCCTTCTGGAGTAATGATGATCATCTCATGATCGACTTCCTTCGAAGGGGGCGCAGGAGCGGCAATGGGCAGAACGGTTGCTACAACGGTGCTTGTATTGGTCTCGGTCTCCTTGAGCCAAGACATAAATTTTTCTCCGTCGTCCGCGAGCTCCTTTAACTTCTCATCTTTCTGTGGTGGTCGAAGAGCCAAACGCAATCTTCCTAGGTTGGACGCGGTATCCAATACTGCATATTGTTTGTCCTTTACCAAGAGCTGTATCGTGCTTGCTCTTTTTGTTGAGATCTTCGAATCCGGGTCGATCGATGCAATGCCGTCCACCATCAGAACTTCGAGGTACTCCATGATTTTGACACTCTTCGAAGAACTGATTCGAACTCCTTTTTCAAAGAAGCCGAATACATCTACCCGGTCGCCAGGTCCGATGTATCCGCTGCCACCCACTTGGTCTGAGACGACAATATCGAATACTCGATACCCATCCGGAATGATTAGTTCCTTCCCTTTGTTTGCCAATTTCACATCCAGAATAGGCTCGTTTGCATAGATCGGTTGCTTTGCAAACTTACCCTGAATCTTGGTCACATCGACTACGGCTCCGTACGGCACTTTGTCGATCGGATACTGCTCTAGGCGAACGGAATCCTCTGTGATTTTTGCTGCTGCAGAAATGTTCTTCGTAGCGACTAGTACGCTAGTCGTTTGCGTCGACACCCCTTTCGGGTCCATCACAACTTGGCTGACAGCAACGGATGCGACGACACCGCAACCCAAAGCAATTAAGAGCAAAACAAGAGACTTGGCACGCATTGGTGACGCCCTACATAGGAAAATGTACGGAAATCCGCGGCGTCCATGCCCAACTGTTTAACCTTAGTTCAAAAATGTATCTAAGGTGGTGTAACAACACTCACTTTTGGGTATCGGAGTTTTCCAACATGCTTCCAGCAAAAAAAACGGGTGCAAATGAAAATCCCTACAATCGATACCACTGACAAACGGTTGTCGACACAGTCGACAAAAGTCAAAGTAGTAGGCACATTCCACGTGCCGTCCACCGAGAATCCCAGCAAATATTGAAGTTCGGACGGCACGAGGGAGCGTCCCTGCTACTTTTGTTGGATGTGTCGTTGTCGCATGTTGAACGCTTCGTGTTACAATACGGGTGCGTTGTGAAGATTCATAAATTGTTCACGAAACGCCCGTTTTCTCTTGGACATCAAGCCTTCCTGCTTTACGAATGGACCGAATTTGAAACCATGAGTAATGTCTCGACCCCGCGAACTGCGGATAAAATCCTCTTGGACGAGTTTCTCGTTGCTAGATCAAAAATCTTGGAAATTGCAGCTACCTTGGACCGCCTGGATATGGCTCCGGGAGATGTCGGATCCATGCAACAGATGCAGCGGCTCAAGGCAGGCATCGAGATACTCCAAGACTCACATGGAAAAAAAGCGGAACGTGTGCAGTTACTCATGAGTCGAGAATACGACCCCTGCTGGCGGACCAACCTCAACGTTGATGCGGGCAGATTGCCCGCATCCTAGTTCATGGTCTCAGTGAACAGCACGTATCCAACTCGACAATTCCCTTTGAATTCAAGCGAACAGAACTTATGGACTACATCGATCCACATATCCACATGGTTTCTCGAACCACCGATGACTACGAAACCTTAGCTCGGATGGGATGCGTTGCCATGAGCGAACCGGCATTTTGGGCAGGATTTGACCGAGGAAGCGTCGAGAGCTTTCGTGACTACTTTCGCCAACTCACCGACTTCGAGCCCAAGCGTGCAGCGCAATATGGAATCAAGCATTACACTTGGCTCTGCATCAATGCAAAGGAGGCTGAAAACGTCAGTCTCTCGCGCGAGGTCATCGCCATGATTCCCGAGTTTCTCGACAATCCCAATGTCTTGGGGATCGGTGAGATCGGACTCAATAAGAATACGCGGAACGAGTCCATTATCTTCTTGGAACACCTCGACCTTGCAGCCAAATACAATCAACAAGTCCTCATTCATACACCACACCTTGAAGACAAATACCAAGGGACCCGCATGATACTCGACATGCTGATGAGCGATTCGCGATTGGAGCGTTCGCGGGTTTTGGTGGACCACGTGGAAGAACATACGATCCAAACGGTCTTGGAGAATGGGTTCTGGGCAGGAATGACCCTCTATCCCATTAGCAAATGTACCCCTCAACGGGCCGCTGATATGATCGAAAAGTATGGCACAGAGAGACTCATGGCGAACTCTGCAGGAGACTGGGGACCGAGCAAACCGACTGCGATACCAGATTTGATCATGGAACTAAAACGCCGTGGGCATTCAAAAGAATTAATTCAGCAAGTCGTTTACGAGAACCCCAAAAAATTCTTCTCGCAAAGCAAAGCGTTTATGGGATAGATAAGGGATAACAGGCGTACCCATTCCTCAAAATTTCGGATTCACTCCGACGTAAGTGAATGGAGTCACACTACGGAGCTCGTTTTTGACTTCTTCGGACACAGCTAAACCGTCGACGAATCGCTCGAAGGTGGATGTGTCGACATGGGCGTTACCTCGAGTCAATGCTTTGAGTGCTTCGTAAGGGTTCGGATATTTTTCACGACGCAGGATCGTTTGAATAGCTTCCGCGATCACGATCCAATTCATTTGAAGATCCACTCGAATCTTCTCTTCGTTTAAAACGAGCTTTTGAAGCCCCCGTTCGATAGACCGGATGGCCAACACAAAGTGAGCAAAGGGAACGCCTATATTTCGAAGCACTGTCGAGTCGGTCAAGTCACGCTGCAATCGAGAAATCGGTAGCTTGGAAGACAAGTGCTCCCACAATGCATTGGCTATGCCTAAGTTTCCTTCGGCGTTCTCAAAGTCAATGGGATTTACTTTGTGTGGCATCGCACTCGAACCGACTTCCCCCTCTTTGATTCTTTGCTTGAAGTAGTCCATAGAAACATAGGTCCAAACATCGCGGCACAAATCGATCAGGATCACACCGATGCGTTTGATGGCATCCATTTGCGCAGCTAGGTCGTCGTAGTGCTCGATCTGGGTCGTAAACTGTTGGCGTCGTAGCCCGAGCCGATCGTTGACGAATTGGTTGCCGAACTCGATCCAATCGATATGAGGGTACGCGATTTGATGCGCGTTAAAGTTTCCAGTGGCCCCGCCGAACTTGGCCGAGGTGGATATCGATTGAAGTTGCGAGGACTGACGTCTCAATCGTTCTACAAACACCATGAACTCTTTGCCCAACCGAGTCGGCGACGCAGGTTGCCCGTGCGTACGAGCCAGCATCGGAATGTTCTGCCACTCGGATGCTAGATTCGCTAGCCGGAGGGTTAGCCCCTCCAGTCGAGGGTAAAGTTCATGCTCTAGCGCTTCTCGCCACGAGAGAGGAACGGCAGTATTGTTGATGTCTTGCGAAGTTAGCCCAAAATGTACCCACTCTCGTTGTTCGGAGAGGCCAATTCGATCGATGCAATCCTTGAGAAAATACTCGACAGCCTTTACGTCGTGATTGGTCGTTTTTTCGTAAGCCTTGACTTGCTTTGCATCCGCCATGGAAAACTGTTGATAGATGGCGCGTAGCTGTTGAGCTTGCTCTTTGCTCAGTGGCAACAATCCTTTGTCAGCAAGCAACAGCAAATACTCTACTTCGACACGTACTCGATAACGAATTAAAGCATATTCCGAGAAATATTCATCGAGCTTTGGAGATCCGGCCATTTCGTCGGCATTGCTCAATTGTGAACGATAGCGTCCATCGATTGGAGAAACGGCGGTCAATGGTTCAAGCTGCATGGTACTGTTTGAATAGATAGTTTTAGAGGACTAGTCCGGGGCGATCGCTCGTTGCACATATTTGGCAAGGATGTCGGTTTCGAGATGAACTTTATCGTTGACTTGCAGTTGCCCTAGCGTAGTAACTTCGAGTGTATGCGGAATAAGTGCGATGCTAAACATCTCGTCTGTGGCGTCAACGACCGTCAAGCTCACTCCGTCGATGGTAATGGAGCCTTTGGGTACCATCTGCCGAAGCATGGACTTCGAAGCTGAAAAATAAAAATGCGCCCACTCCCCTTCTTCGCGTCGACGTTGCAACTCGCCGAGCCCGTCAACATGACCCGTTACGAAGTGACCTCCCATTCGATCACCGACCCGTAAAGATCGTTCGACATTGACGAACGCATCCGGTTTTAAGGACAAGAAGTTGGTTTTGGAAAGGGTCTCTGAGCCAAGTTCGAACATGCACTGGGACAGCTCGATTGCGACCACCGTGAGGCAACAACCAGAAACGCAGATGCTGTCCCCGATCCGAACTCCCTGCGATAACTCTCGCAGGTCCAACGTTAATCGAAGACCAACGCCATCGAAAACAGATGCCGCAACCTGTGCCATTCCTTCCACGAGTCCCGTAAACATGTTTGCTAATCTTGCTGGTCTGGTTGATCGTTTGCTTTCTTAGACATCACGCGCGTTGCTTCCAGCAGCTCGATGATCTGCTCGACGGTGAGTTGCTCTGCTCGTAAACTTTCGGACAGGCCTAATTCATTGAGAATGGTATCTACCTGTGGTTTGGACAAATAGTCTTGTGTGGCAGTCGCCAGTTGACTTCTCAGGAATTTTCTTCGATGAAAAAACAGAGCTCGCAGGGTGGTGTGGAAATATTCGACATCCGAAATTCGAGCTCGTTTTTCGGCGTTCGGAATAATTCGAATGATTGAAGAGAAAACTTTTGGACGAGGCCAAAACACGCTCGGCGGTAGGTCTCGCAAAATTTCGCAATCACAAAGCGACTGCATCCAAATGGTAAGCGCGCTATAGTCTTTGCAGCGGGGGGGGGCGACGATTCTTTCTGCCAATTCCCGTTGGATCGTTACGACCATTCGTTCGGGAAGGGGGGTGACCGTCAGAAGATTGCTGATGATTGGAGTTGCAACGTTGTAAGGCAAGTTCGCTACCAATTTGAATTTAGCCCCTGGATTGGCAGCAAGCTTTTCCGAAACGGTGCCAATCACTTCTTGTCGGAGATGATTCTTGTTTCGAAGAACATCGCAGGTGAGCATGGTGATGTTTGGACAAGAAGCAAGCTCTCGGGCGGCGAGAACCTGCAATTCGCGGTCTATCTCGACCGTAACGACATGCCCCACAACGGGAGACATTCTTTTCGTCAAAGACCCCATGCCCGTACCGATTTCCAAAATAACATCGTTCCGCTGGAAGTCGGCACCTCTCGACAAAACGTCGAGAATGTTTAGGTCGATGAGGAAGTTCTGGCCGTATTTGGTCTTGGGCTGGATTCCAGCCGCCTCAAAGGTACGACTCAGGTAGGTAAATGTTTGGCGGTCTGACATTCCGCCGATTGTCGAGGGTCGAAGCTCTTTCTCAAGGCCTAATCAACCGCGAATCTCGAAAATGGCCTCAATTTCAACCGCAATTCCGCCCGGTAATGCATTTGTTCCCAGGGCACTTCGCACCCCAATGCCGAAGTCATCCCCCCAAAGATCCACAAACAATTGGCTGCATCCGTTGATGACTGCAGGTTGTTGATCAAAGTCGTCGGTGCATCGAACCAGACCAAGCAATTTAACGACACGAGCGATACGATCCAGGGATCCAAGGCCTGCTTTCAGTGTGGCTAGAATTGCTAAACCGGTTTGCCTGGCAGCATTCTGGCCTTGTTCTAACGTTAGCCCGTCAGCTTGTTTGCTACCTAAACGACCCGTGATCAAGGTGCGGTCGGACTTTAGTGGGCCATGGCCCGAAACATAGACCAGTTCGCCTATCACGAGCATAGGTTTGTACAACCCAATCGGCTTCGGTGCAGGAGGAAGCTCAAGTCCTAGAGATTTCAACTTTTCGTCGATCATATTCAATCCAATTGCTTGTGATTGGGATGCTGAGATGGCTCAATAAATCGGTATCTTAGCTTTTCTTATCGGATTTTGAAGGCTGCCCCTTGTGTCAGCCAGGCAAAAGTCTTCACGCCTATCTTCCAAGCGAGATCAATACGTTTGCGATTGGAACGCGGAGCCGAATATCTTATTCGCTAGCTCGTGGGCACTCTCTTTTTGCGTATCACTTACCGATTTCCAATACGATGGCTCGATAAACAAGACAGCAGCCGGTACGGAGGGAGGAAGTTTCTTGGCAAGCTGGTTCAAAATCGCAACCTCTTTGGACGAGAGCCGATGCCTGCGAGCTAATGTACGGAAGAGCTTCTTCTTCGAGTATTTTGGTTTTCTGAACCAATTTACAAGTACGACCGCGATGGTCCATATGGCAATCAAGACCATGATCGAAGCAAATGTCCAAAGGAAAATCGAAGACCAAGGAGTTTTTACTTTGTCGTACCCCTGGGGGCGAAATATATCTGCGCAAAGAAACGACAACCGGTAGATGTCAAAAACCTTTAGCGGGACTGTCCACATCATCTAGCCGTTCTTGTTCGTGTTTCGAATATTCTCGAGTTGGCGGATCGAATGTGCGGCGACCTCAGAAACGCTAGACTCTTCATCCCGAATCAAGGGCGAAAGCAGTTCGATGGCGGAGTCGCGATCGTGCCCAAAAGCGACCGATTGAACCGCTTCGACACGAACTAATTTGTTTGGATCATCCAATCCCATCATGGTTAGTTCCATGAGCTGCTCGTCATTGCCCAGGTATCTAATCATGCGGATTGCATTTGCTCGTTTCAAATGCGACTGGGACTGGATTTCCACCTTCAAGAAATCGACACAGTCTTTGTCCACAAGTCTCGCAATTCTGCCGTACGCCTTGACATGCGATTCCGGCCAGCCTTCGGCGTGTCGAAACAGATCCTCCGTTTTGAACTCCGAAAGCGCTGCATTCACTGCGACTCGCAGACTATTGGGGAGATCGTAATAACTATCAAGCAATTGTTCGAGTGCGCTTCGGTAAGATGCTTTCCAGGGGGGAGGTTCGTAGGGTTCGATATCCGGACGATCAAAACAGTCGCTCAAAACCATGACAACAATTTCAGATTTTAGCGTTCTCAGTGAGCGAATCGCATTGATGCACTCAAGGTTTGTGTCGTGATCATTACTCTTGGCCGCAAAATTCACATTGTGAATCAGCACGTCTTCGTTGACGCCAGTGGCAACCAGCAATCGCAGCAGGGACTTCACATCGATCGAATCAAGTTGCATCGAAGCAAGGTCCAGGTTTTTGATCAATGGAAGCGGGAAGTTTAAGAAGTTTTCCTTGAACGATGGAGTCGCTGTAAAGCGCTTTTCCAAAGTAGTCATCATTCGAAGTGTTTTCGCGGGATCGCGATCCATCAGCACTTCTAGACTCGCCTGATTGGGATTGTTTGCCCAAAATGAACCGCACGTCAATTCATCTGCGCCATCCCGGTTTAGTTGCTTGAGACGCTTAAGCACCATCGGAAATCCATCTTCAGCGATTGGGGAAAACAGCTCGCGGTAACAGTCATCGTCCCAATGGCAACATATTAGGAATGCATCGACTATCGCGTTGTTGCGATGCTTCGAATACCTCCTAACGGAAATGAGTAAGTCGTTTAGCAATCGCTCTCTGGCGGGAAACGCCCCAGCAGAAGAGTGCTGTCTAGCACTCTTCCCAAACTCAGCCGCCAAACTATCGATGAGTTGCGCGGCCACCATTTGCTGGGGATCATCGGCTGATTCGGCTGAAGCCACCAAAAAATGAAAAAGCTCATGAAGCTGGAGTTTTGCAATTGCGATCAAGCCTCGCTGGCGGGTTTCCGGCTCCCTACTTGCGAGCGCGGCTTCCACGGGAGTAATGAACAACGAGGAGTGACTCCTGAGGAGAGAAATCTCCTCCGCATCGCACAGGTCAATACAGCGGACAATCGTCTCCATCTCCTTAGAGCCATTTCGGGCAAGTAACGCCTGAACTCCTCCAATTCGAATGGCAGGGATTTCGCATCGAAGTGCAAACTCCAAAACCTCAATGGAAGCTAGATTCCGAGGCTGGGTAAGAACCGAGAAGGTTGAACTTAATGGTTGCGTGCGAGTCGAGTTCATGGGGCGCGAGGGGTCCACTGTAAGAATTAGCAAGCTATCGATTCTTGCTTGATGTCCTTCGTCACTAGACACGTCAACATCCATTGAAATGAGAAATGAATGCGTTTATTCGATGATTTCCAGTCACTCTGTGCGTTTTGTAGTAGCTTTTCAATAAGTAAACCCATGAAAAACTATATCTCAACTGGCTATTGGCTATTGAAGGCTCGGTGGACGCGAGATATCATTTTCCCCTCAGTTTGTCCTTTCGGGCGTCGGAGCATTCGCGTCCTGCAGTCGTTTTAGAGGTTTTCGATCACAATAATGTCAGATTTCCAAGGATCCTTCGGTCGGCGGCCGCCAAATGGAAAGCGAGTTCCTCGCAAACGTGCCAGAATGAAAGTTCGGATCAAGAAGAAGGATCCCCTGTTGGTTGATGGCAAACGGCCTCGCCCGATGTATGTTGACTACAAAGATATCGAACTGCTTTCGAAATTGGTAAATCGCCACGGCCGCATCGTCTCTCGTAGAAAATCGGGTTGCTCTGCAGCCAGTCAGCATGCCGTTAGCCAGGCTGTAAAGCGGGCGCGATTTATGGCCCTGATGCCTTACGTTGGCGATTAGTCGTTGTTTGGAAGGATTGTGTTGCTGGATTGAATCCCTTCCTGCATGAGACGATCGTCGAGTTCTGCCATACAGATGCTGCTGGAATTGCTCATTTTTCTGCCTTAATGCAGTATTCGGAGCAGGCAGAGCATGCCTTTTTGCGGTCACTGGGCCTCAGTGTGTTTTCCCACGCCCTGGGCGCAGTAACTTGGCCGAGAGTCAAAATTGTTGCGGAATTTCTCGGTCCGGCCTACTTTGAAGATCGTCTCAAAGTCGAACTCCGTGTGAAGAAGATTGGTGAAACGAGTGTTACCTACACTTCGTCGATAAAGGGTCCGTCTGGCAGTGTCGCCATTTGCGAAACAGTCTGTGTTTGTTGTACCCATTCGACAGGGGCTCCCACGGCAGGGTCTCCCAGGAGCCTAGTTAAAACGTCTATTCCCCCCTCCATTCGCGAAAAGCTTCGCGAGTTTCTTTCTTAGGGTTGTCGTCCGAGAGTTGCTCAGTTGTTCGAATGATTGTAACTTGATCAACGAGAAAGCGTTTTTCAAGGCGTTCAACTCAAACGATTTTGATGGAACTCAGAAAGAGGCAGTTCAAAGATGCGACGATTGATTGGGTTTTCGATGCTTGTTTTGTTTCTAACGAGTTGTAAACCCCAAGAAGAACTACTTCGGGAGCAACGAGCAGCGGATGAAGCAGCCGCGGCACTCGAGAACAAACCCGCCATGGAAAGCCAAGTTGCCAAAACGGGTGTTGGAATCAAAGGAGACAGTCTCGAGGGAACCTCTTCCAGCAATCCGGCGAGCATGGTTTCGGCGCCTGCGCTCGCGTACTTCAAGCTAAAAGAGCGCGTAGTGTTCGAGATTCAGCTTCCGAAGCAAATGGATTTATTCAAAGCGTATCATGGAAGGCCACCCAGAAACCACGAAGAGTACATGAAGGAGGTTGTAACCAACCAGATCAAGCTACCTACTTTACCGACGGGTATGGTTTACCGGTATCATGCCGACACGGCCGAACTTTGGGTTGAGCCCGAAAAGGAAAATACCAGCGGTTCGACGGCTGCGCCATGAATTCGCAGTCTTCGTATACTAGTTCGTTTGATGGGGTAATCTTTGACCTGGATGGTACCCTGCTCGACTCTCTTCAGGATATCGCGGAAGCTGCAAACCGTGTGCTTCATTCATTAGGAAGTCCGACATATCTCGTTTCGGACTATCGTTATTTGGTCGGAGACGGCGTGAGCATGCTATTTCAAAGAGCATTGCCATCATGCGCGAACAACGATGAATTGAGAACAGAGTGCATGCAACGATTCGAAGCGGAATATTCGAACTGCTGGAAGAATCACTCCAAACCCTACGATGGAATCGTCGAACTGCTGAAATCGATTCGCACAACCGATTTGAAGCTAGGTATTCTTTCCAACAAATTGGATCCCTTTACTAAAAAATGCGCCTCGTATTTCTTTCCATCGATTTCTTTTGACATGGTTGTTGGGCACTCAGACCGTTTCCCACGCAAACCCGATCCTGCAAGTGCGTTGTGGATGGCCGAGACACTTCAACTTCATCCCGATCGTATCGCTTATGTCGGAGATACCAACACCGACATGAAAACTGCGGCCAACGCTGGCTTTTTTGCGATTGGAGTCGCATGGGGATTTCGTCCCGAGACTGAACTTAGAGAATATGGTGCAAGAGTCGTGGCTCATGCTCCTAGCGACTTGAAAGAGATACTTCTTTCTTGAGCATGGAGTCCTGCGACATATTCTCGTTGTTGAACGCAGAATTTTGTAGGAAGCCATGAAACCTGTACTCAGTGCATCTCGATCACCGGACCAAGCGAAGCAAGACGAGTTTGAGCTAATCAAACGTAGGATTCACCAACGATTGGTTGACAAGCTCGATTTATCGAGAGTTGGGGATTTGAAGGGCGAATCGTTTCGACGAGAAATTCGACTGGTCGTAGAACATCTCTGCGAGGTGGAGAACACACACCTTAATCGGTCGGAGCGAGATCGATTAATCGATGAAGTCTTGGATGAGACGCTCGGTCTCGGTCCTTTGGAATTCCTTCTGAAAGATTCCTCGATTAGCGACATTCTCATCAACGGTCCCAAGAATATCTTTGTGGAAAGAAAGGGCCAACTAGAGAAGACGGCAGTCGAGTTTCGAGACAATGCCCACTTGATGCAAATCATCGATCGAATCGTTTCGAAAGTAGGAAGGCGCGTAGACGAAACATGCCCCATGGTCGATGCTCGACTCGAGGATGGTTCTCGGGTGAACGCGATCATTCCACCTTTAGCACTCGACGGAGCGTGTGTTTCTATTCGTCGATTTGGTGCCAACCCCATCAAGCTTGAGGGGTTGCTAAACTTCAAAGCGCTCACACCTGAAATGGTCATGCTGCTCGAAGGTTGTATCAAAGCAAGGCTGAACATTATCATCAGTGGTGGTACGGGTTCTGGTAAGACGACGCTGCTAAACACGCTTAGTAGTTTCATTCAGAACGATCAACGTATCGTCACTATCGAAGACGCTGCGGAACTTCAACTCCAACAGGAGCACGTTGTTCGATTGGAGACTCGCCCAAACAACATCGAAGGTACGGGCGCGATTACGGCAACGGATCTGGTTCGTAACGCACTGCGGATGCGGCCGGAACGAATCATCATCGGCGAATGTCGAGGTGGTGAAACGTTGGACATGCTCCAAGCGATGAATACGGGGCACGACGGGTCGATGACCACCGTTCACTCCAATTCACCTCGCGATGCGATCGCTCGTCTGGAAACGCTTGTGATGATGGCTGGATTTGATCTACCCGTGAAAGCGATCCGTCAGCAAGTGGCAGGCGCAGTCGATTTGATTATCCAAGCGAACCGACTTCAGGGTGGACCCCGAAGAGTATTGAATATTACAGAAGTGCAGGGGATGGAGCAGGACACCGTGGTGCTACAGGATATCTTTCGATTTGTCCAAGACGGAGTGGATGAGAGCGGTAAGGCTATGGGCTACTTTGAAGCAACGGGCGTGAGACCGTCTTTCATGCCTCGGCTGGAAGCTGCAGGAATCAAGTTGCCTGCAAGTGCATTCCGTCAACGAATAATGATGCGAGCGTAACCTATGTTGGTATTGATCACTGTGGCATGTACAGGGATTTGTGTTGCAGCCATTGTCGGGGCTGTCGTCATTGCGATCCGCGGTGATGAAGATTCAATCGCGGAATCTCGACTGACGTCGCTGACGAAGAAAAGAAGTAAGGATACTCTAGGGGAGGATGATTCTCTCCAATTGAGGAACCCTCTAGAGAATTCAGCTTCTTTTCTTGACGATTGGATGCGTCGTACTTTCGACATGCAAACGTTGCTTGAACAGGCAGGAATCAAATTGCCTCTGTCTAGCTTCACCTTCCTTTGTATTGGTCTAGCAATCGCAGGAACTTTGGGTTGCGCTTTCGCGCCCATTCCCATTTTCATTGCGCCTGTTGCAGGAGCAATTTTGTTTTTCCTACCTTTTGTCTGGGTGAACCTAAAGAGAAAACGCCGAATTGCGAAATTCAATGCCCAGTTGCCTGATGCTCTCGAATTACTAAGCAGGTCGCTCCGAGCTGGGCATTCGCTTGGTTCGGGATTTGGTCTTATATCCGAGGAAATGCAGGATCCCCTCGCAAAAGAGTTCGGCCGTTGTTTTGAAGAGCAGAATCTAGGCGTATCGCTGGAGGCGTCTTTGGAGTCGATGACAAGACGAATTCCAAACTTGGACCTTCGGTTCTTCGCGACGGCCGTCATTCTCCAGCGAACAACGGGTGGCGATTTGGCTGAAATCTTGGACAAGATTAGCCGACTCGTTCGGGCAAGATACCGGCTTGCTGGACAAATCCAAGCTCTCACGGGAGAAGGAAGATTGTCGGGGATTGTGCTCCTCGCGTTACCCCCTGGGCTTTTCACAATGATGATGTTCTTGAATAGAGAATACATCATGAAGTTGTTTTCCGACCCAATGGGCCAGTGGCTGCTCGGTGGCGCCATCGTCATGCAGTTGACCGGTGCCTTTGTGATCAAGAAGATTATCGATATCAAGGTTTAGTTCTTAGGAAAATCAATGAACATCTATTTCTTGGCCGCCTTGGAGCGACGTTGGCTGATCATCTTCTGCGTGTTTTTGGGTGTGTGCGCGGCTGTATGGTTCTTTCTGGATATGTTTTCCAAGGATACGAATCAAGCAGCAGAGTCTCGTTTGGACATGTTGAATGATCGCAAAAGAGGAGAAAAGAATGAAAAAGGAAAAGCGGCGGGTGTAAATAAACTAACGAGAGCTCTTGAAAAAGCGTCACCCTCTTTGGCAAAACATCTCGAACCAAAAACGGAGGCTGACAAAAGCAGACTCGTACAACGACTATCGGAGGCGGGGTTTCGTTCTGAAGCTGCGCCAGCCATGTTTCTGTCGATCAAGGTGATCGTTGCTACTGTTGCGGTCGTTTTCGCTGGTGGTGCAACCGCATTCACGTCTGGGTTGAACCAATCCATTCTCCTCCGAGCTGTATTGGGTGGCGGGATTGCGTTTTTTCTACCGGAGATGGTGCTAGACTTTCTCCGATCGAATCGGAAGAAACAAATCACACTCGCATTGCCCGATTGCTTGGATCTTCTGGTAGTCAGCGTAGAAGCCGGTTTAGGTTTAGACCAAGCCATGCGCAAAGTTGCCGAAGAAATGCGGGGCGCATTTCGGATTCTTTCCGATGAAATTCAACTTAGCACACTGCACCTTCAAATGGGAATGGTACGAGCCACTGTCTTACAAGAACTAGGTTCGAGAACGGGGGTTGAAGATCTCAGAACACTTGCAACGCTACTGATTCAAGCGGATAAGTTTGGCTCTGGTGTTGCTCAGGCGCTACGTGTGCAGAGCGATTCGATGCGGATCAAACGTCAGCAGATCGCGGAAGAGAAAGCTGCAAAAACGGCGGTCAAGCTGATTTTCCCTCTGGTTATCTTTATTTTCCCAGGGGTATTCGTCGTTCTTGTTGGCCCCGCCGCTATTCAGATGGCTCGAGAGATGTTCCCTGCAATGCAAGGCAAGTAACGAAATAGTACAAAAGAAAGTAGGTCCTTTCGGACCTACTTTCTTTTGTTTCTAATCTGAACTACACCTCCAAGCTATCGAGGCTGGAGAAGAGCTTGGAACCCGAAGGTGAAGAAGCTTCCAAGGCCGAAGTTCAATATTTCTTCGCATGGCTTGTATCGAAGTATCAAGGTATCACCGGGCATTACGAGCGGCCTTGACCTGGGATCCGTGGTCGCTTCTGATAAGTCCACTTCTATAGTTACCTGCCCATTGCATGGCGTCTTTCTGAGGATGTACAGAATCCCAGGTGGAACGCCACCTACCGAACCAATACCGAATCCTCCGCCTCCTCCGCCTTGACCGCGAGAGCTCAGTCCGGTGCCTGCCATTGCCATGGCACCGAGAACGTCGAGATCATAATCTCTTGGAATCGCCCATTCCCCTCCAGGCAACAATCCACCCGTGTAGAAGACTTCTGCATCGCGAGATTCAATGTAGACCACATCACCGTCCTCTAGCAAGATGTCTTCAGGTCGGAAGGTCGGTACCACGCCTGGTGGTAAACGCATCGGGATCTTGGTAACAGCAGGATCATCTGGCAGCGGCGGTGGGCAGCTGCATGGCGATGGATTGGAATAGTATGTTTGATAGAACTGTTGGATGAAGGAATCTCTCGCTTGCTGATTCGCTTTATTGGATTTGAGGATCCGAACTTCATTCTTTGCATTGACGCCTGGGAGTCCGCCCGACTCGATCAATGCATTAAGCACGTCGTTCCGATATGCGGCTAGTTTGACGATCTTGCCAGAAGAACTTTGGTCGGCACCTCGAATGTAGCCACCCTTCGCGTTCCCGCCCTGACTATTGGAACTGGATTGATCTTGCCGCACAACCACGACGTTGTAGGTTCGCTCCTTGAGAATGGTTACACTCGGACGCAGTTTATCACCATCTCTAACAATCTTCGCGTCAAGATACGCTTTCCGGATCAGGTTGGTGACTTGTTCAATGTTCATCCCCTTCACTTTGATCGGTGCAATCGAGGGTAACGCGATCGTACCATTTTCTTGAACCGCGATTGGAAAGCCGATCGACGGATCAAGTGTGCTGTTTTCGCCAGGGAAGTTAACGGGTGGTGGCTCTGGTGGCTTGTCTGCGGAAGAGTACGGTAGGATGCCTTCGATGTAGACGCCGAGAACATCCCCAGAGTCGAGCAGATACTGACGCATCGGCTCTTGGCTTAGACGAGCGGGATCCAAAGCAATTAAATTGTTCTTGGTTTGCGCCAGAAATTGTGGAGGAAGCCTTCGTACTGGAATACCCGTGATGGGCTGGGTCAATGCGGTGCACCCGGTACTGAGACTAGCAACGACGAGACAGCTTGTCATCGATATTGTTTTCGACAAACGTTGCAGCAGTCGTGATGCGATGCCTACTTTCGATTTGTTGGTCGTCATTGGATTCCATTCCATCGACATGATTCATACCTCAGAGCCCGTCATGGGCAAGATTGGATCGTATTGCGAGTTTGGGCAGGACATTCCGAGTGTTAAACAACACCCGAAAAAAATGGTTGATCTGGTTACAGGCCCGATATTGGGTCAATCATCGGCTCGATGCTTTGGACTGAGCTTTCCAGCTTGGTGTCACTGAGAACCTGCTTTGCCCCACCGTTTCCAGGACTATTGGGAACAGCAGTTTGCGGAATGGGGTATATCCCTTGATAGGCTGGATCTAGCATGCCATGTTGCGCATATTGTTGTTGAACTCCTGCCGAAGTCTGCATTTGATAGTAATTGCCGATTCCATCTTCTTCTGCAGCACGTACGCCATGCGGGAATCCAGAGAACCATGCTGAGACTTTCGCCTGGCCCTCGCACGACTGGTATCTCCAGCCCCAATACTCACGGGGTGGAAAAGAGGGAACACAACCGGTACCGCCGTCTGCAACATCCATGTAGCCAGCGCGGAACCCACGGGCAAATTCCTTCACGTGTTTCTGATTTTGGAAGCAACTCGAACGAGCGTTCCAGGCGCGTTTGGCAGCGACCACATGCTTGTCTCGCAGCATTTTGTCGTTCCATTGCCTGTTGTATGTCCATGAGTTGTTCGCCGCAGTGAACGCGGAGCATCCGCTGCACATCGGTAGCAGTGCAGCACCTAGCAGCGCAGCTAGAACTAAACGCCTCTTTGAGCTAGCTTTGGAGACGCGGCCCATTTCCCGCACTGTCTCCCACAATTTGACCGACATTCGCATGCCCCCTTGCTTCGAATCCTTTAAGAAAGGATGGCTAGCATGTGACCACGCAAGCCCAAAGTCCCCTTTCCTAGGCTTGGATATCGACCAGACGGAGTGTGGAGTTTAGTGAATATTCCGTCTACTCCGTTTTTGCTCTTGACATTAATTGTTCTGAATTGAAGGAACATGCCGATCGTCCTATCATTTGCGTGCGATCGCACAAAGGTTGCTGTATTCCTTTGAGTTTCTATGGGAATTGATTGAAGACTCTTCTAGACTGGTATCGGAACATACTATGAACACCGAAATACCCGCTCCACAAAATTCGCAAGACGATTCTGACGATTCCGGTCACCGACGACGGTCTGGAAAGCAACGCTCGAGTAGCCGGTCTGGAAAGAAAAGCAGCTCGAGCGCACCGACTAGACCCTTGCGAGCCCTGATCCCAAACTCTTTAGAGTTTTTGTGTCGTGTCGGATGCATTCTGTTGGTTCTTCTTACACCTTGGTATTTTGGCTCGGTGCATTGGACCTCACAACAGGTGATTTATTGGGCTGTGGCCGCATTGCTCTGCACCCTACCATTGCTGGCGATTGCAAAAATCGTTTACCGTAAATCGGCTCCGCGGGTCCCTTGGACTTCCTGGGTGTTTCTTTCGCTTGCGGGGTGGGCATGGCTGCAATCCCAGCCATTTTTCTCCGTTGAAAATCATGATGTCTGGTCTCCTCCATCGGTTGCGATGCAGCGTTGGGCCTTGGGTGTCACCGCGCCTCCGGAAGCAATTTCCGATCGAACGATTCAACTCAATGGTTTTGAACCCGACCGAATGCCGTGTGATCTAGCAAAACTTGACTCTTCCAAACTGGCGTGGAGTATCGAGCCGTTGCACACTCGGGGCGCTGTCGTTGGAATGCTCGTTTGTTCCCTGATGTGCTACTGTGGTTCCTCTTTGTTTTCTTCAAAGCGGGGTCAGCTTTCGCTGTTTATTGCTTTAACGGTAATGGGGGTAGCAATCGGCTGCTTCGGGCTCCACGGGGCATTTTCTTATCAAGCCGAGAACGTACTGGGGCTTCGAACGGGAGGGTCGTTTGCCTCTTTTCGATCCAAAAACTCTGCAGGCGGATTCTTGAACATATGCATAGCAGGATGCATTGGGTTGGTCGCATGGACGATGAACTTTTCGAGAAGAAAAAGGACAGACTTCAGATATCGATTCAGTGATGAGAGTATCGAGAAGAGGATTCGCGGTGCAGTGGAAGACTTTCTTTCCGATCTCAATACACCTCAGATCGCTTCGCTTTTGTGTCTCATCACGATTGTCATCGCCTTGATCATGAGCCTTTGTCGCGGCGCGGCAGTGGGGGCATTGGTCGGAATCATCGGTGCGTCGCTATTGGCCAATTCTGGCAACAAGGGCAGGGGGAACTGGATTCCAGTCTTAATTCTTCTTTTGACTTCAATCGGATGCATGCTGGCCTTTCAAGTGGACGACGACAGCCTCAAGAGGCTTGAAAGTCTTGCAGAGCTAGATCTCGAATTAGAGGCGCTTAAAGGGCGTTCGTATGTCTGGGGAATGGCATGGAGCGCGATGAGCTATTACGGCTTGCTCGGAAGTGGCCTTGGCACATTTCACTTCGCCTACCTGCCCTTTCAAAATCCCTCGTCTCCGGGATGGTTTTACCATGCGGAAAGTCTATATGCGCAATGCGGTGTTGAATTGGGCTATATCGGTTTAACTGTCTTGATCATCGCGATTTTCGCAAGCTTTTTGACACTGCAAAAACGGGTTCCAACCGATACCTGGAAGGCAGCTTACCCGGCCAAGATCGCTGGTGCCTATTTGTTATTGAGCCAAGCCTCGCATTCGGCAGTGGATTTTGCAATCATTTTTCCTTCATTGTTCATTCCTGCCTGCCTGCTGCACGGTGCTGTCTCAGAGTCTATTCGACAGGCGGTCTCGTCCAGTTCTAAACCCATCGATAAACGCGAATCTGCCACCCTAGTTGTCAATGAGAAGCGAAGCATCGGGAAGCTTGCTGTATCGCTAGTGCTGTTTTTGCTGGTGGGCGGTTTGGGCTATTTGTCCTACAGTTCTCTGGCCAACCTAGCCGCGGGTGAGCGGCTCGAGTTTCAAGCTAGCCAAGAAGATAAAGCTCCTCTTGAGAAACGCCAACCAGGACGTGTTGAACGGCTCCTGGAACAATGGCCGCTCGATACAGCTGCTCTAAAAGAAAATCCACAGGCACTGAAGACGATTGCAGACGCTTGTATCCACGACTTTCGAATGAATCAAATGCTCAATATCCCTGTCAACGTTCTGCCTCAAACCGCTTGGCCGAATACCATGCCGATCTTGATGCAACTGGGGTTGGACAGAGACTCGACCCCAGACGGGCAAGCGAAGATCGTTCAGTTAGCGGGCGGCCCCGCAGCGATTCAATGGATGCAGCAGGCGTCGAGTTTTTATGCTCGTGCAAACTTGCATTCACCACTTGACTGGCGACTTAGTTGGGGGCGGTGCCTCACCGCTCTTCGCTGTAGCCGAGACGATATGGCGAGAGTGCTACCAGCGGTGGATTGTTTAGGGAGACACGTTCCCAGCCAAGTATTGAACGCGTCGTTTCTCTTCAGGAAGCAGTTATCGGACGAACAGGTGGACAAGGTTTGGAAACAAGCAATGCGAACCAATCCTGCGTCGGCCGTCGAAGCAGCCAAAATGATTGTTTCAGAACGAAATATCGAGACTCTCGACATCGGGATTTTCCCGCAGAGGTCCGAGATTTTGGTCCAGCTCGCTCAATCCGTAATTACCAAAAGCAAGTATCCTGAACTGTACGAAAAGCTTTGGAAACGCGCGATCGATGTATTGGACACTTCGAAAATGTCTGAAGCGAATACAGAGATCTGGTATGCGGACGCGGCGATCGCCCTGGATGACTTGGATGGTGAGATCAAACACCTGCGAGTCGCGGTGCGTCTTCAGCCAACGAATGTGGAACTCACCTGCCGATTGATCGAATGTCTAATCAAAGTGGGGGAGTACGAACAGGCGAATGCTCTTTACGAGCAGGCTTATAAGTTAGAGTCGTCCAACAAAACCCTTCAAGCCATTAAGACGAGATTACGCTAGAATCAGCAGTGATTGAACCATCCGCCCCCATCTGTTTTGTCTGTAACTATAGTGTTGTAGGTCCATCATGCGGTTTTCTCAGATCTTCTGGCTCGTACTGCTTGTAGTTGTTGTGCAAATTTCCACAGCGACAGCCATGACCACATCGGCGACAGCCACAACACAGACGGAAGCCGTTATCCATGCTCAGCAGATGTCGAAACAACTCTCGACTCAAGAGTGGCTAGGACCCATCGCTGCGGTTGCACTCTCGCCATTTTTCGGACTCGCTTGCCTTTCAGGGATTGCAACTTATGGCCCCGAGTGGCTTCAGCAGAAAAGCGTTTTCCTATCAGGTGATAGTCCGATGAACAACCCATTTCTGTTCTGGGTAATGGCGGTCTTAACCGTGATTACTAGTTTGCCCCGCTTTACCAAAATCAGCAAACCCATCTCCCTATTGGCTGAGAAGCTCGAATCATATTCTGCAGTCATCATTTTGGCCCTCTTGAAGTTTGCAGCGTCAGCTTCGATGGAACCACCTCCATCCGTTGAAATCGCTTTGAGTGCGGGAATCCTAAGCGTCTCCAACGATGTGATGTTTTCCATTGCTGCGGCCGTGAACCTGATTGTGATCAACACGGTAAAGCTCGCGATCGAATTTCTTGTTTGGTTGATTCCCATTCCGTTTGTCGATTCGGTCCTGGAAATTTTCAACAAATCGCTCTGTGCGGGGCTGGCTGCACTTTATGCGTACAGTCCGTTTCTGGCGTCTCTCGTCAATCTTCTACTCTTTGTTGTCTGCGCCTTTTTATTCTTGAGGGTGACTCGCTATCTGCGATACCTGAAGACGCTCTACATTTGGCCTACAGTTCGATCCACCATGGGAATCGATGAATCGAAGGAGGTGGTTTTTCCTGGATTCACCATCCACAAGTGGAAAGGGATTCCCCCGCGATCTGAGCTTAAGCTCGAGAAAAAAGAAGCAGGCCGAATCGAAATTCTGTACTGTACTTGGTTGACGACCCATGTATTGGGGACGGCCACAATCAAATCTGCAAACTCAGGGATTTTGGCGGATCGATATGTCCTCAGTATGGAGGGGGACGAAGTTTCCGTTGATGTTCGGAGGGGAACGGTCCCCAAAGAAACACTCGACAGCCAGGGCAGCGCAGCAACGACGGTCGCAACTTAGAGGACCGTACAACTACAGGAACTAGCGCAAATATGCCTTCCGCGATCGTCATGGATTTGACATTCGACGAAGCCGATGCGAAGACCACGCTGAATGAGTTTACCCGTAGCAATGAGGCGTTTGCTGACGACAGGCCGCATGAAATGGATATGAAGATCGATGGTCGAGAAATCTTGCCCTGCATCTAGAGTTCGTCCGAATGCGATACCCATCGCCGCATCCGCGAGAGCAGCAAGAACCCCACCATGCACTCGCCCCATCGGATTGTGAAGCCTAGTGTCTACTGCCAATTCAACGGTCGCCTGCCCAACAAATCGGTCCTCTTCGGTGGCAGGAAGAACGTGAAAGCCTAGCAACTGGGAAATCGGCGCTTCGGAAAATCTATCGGACATTTTTACGGATGGTTGACGGTGTTGGCTCGCTCAGATTGAATTCTTGCAACGCGAAGTCAGCATCCAATCGCCGTACACTCTTCAATTGAATATCGCCGGATGCCGGATTGATATGATAAACCGCTAGGGTCTGCTTCGACTGTTCAAAAATAGCAATCTGCTGAAATCCATTGGAAAGTAAAACACTTGCCATCATGCTGGTCCCAGAAGAACCGACGTGAGCCGGAGCAACTGCCGAGACTGCCCCCATCCCAGATGCGGGATTGGCTGCGTTCTGACTCCAAGTGAGACCGTTGGACAGCAGGATTGCATAACCAAGTCCGAACAAGATGGTCGAAAGGGAAAGTCCGCGTAAAAATCGAATTCGCATAGAACATAACTCCTGGAGAACAATGACATCATCAGCCTTTCTACTTTCCAAGCCACGTTTTCCGCCAGACCAATCCTGCATTCTCTCCTTGAATCGCATTCGCAGCATTCCGGTGTTCGACGGATCAAGACTCGTATTCCCTCGTTTTGGAGTGGGTACCGGGGAATTGCATCCCCGCAAGTTACTGTGCGCACTATGCAGACTCTGGTATGTTGATAAGCGTGATTTGGCATCAACATCCCTTTTCGCTTTTCTAGCAAACAGATTGTCAATGGACGAGAATGAAATGGACTCTTCGGGAGAAGCTGCAGCATCGGTGCCACAGTGGAAACCTCTATCTGCCAAACAGCGTCGCGTTCTCGGGACTTTGATGGAGAAATCAAAGACAACGCCAGATGCCTATCCCATGACCTTTAGTGGCCTTACGACGGGGTGCAATCAAAAAAGCAATCGAGAGCCGGTCACAAACTACACCGTCGATCAAATAGAAACCGTCGTTGACGAATTACGATCGCTAGGAGCTGTCACGATCGTACAAGGTTCTGGACGCGTGACCAAGGTTCGTCACTACGCTTATAACTGGATGGTAATGAATAAAACTGAAGCAGCGATCATGACGGAACTGCTGCTTCGAGGCGAGCAGACATTGGGAGAACTGCGAACGCGTGCATCGCGAATGGAGCCCATCGACGATTTAAAGCATCTCCAACAGCTTTTTGATGACCTCAAGAGCCGAAACCTGGTGGTTGAGCTTTCGCCACCAGGCCGAGGGCAACTAGTGACACACAATCTATACCCCGAATGGGAGCTCGATCAACTGAAGGGCAAATCCGCAAATAGGTCGATGTCGCCAACCGAGGATTCAGAAGATTCCGTTCCGGCAATCTATACTCGTGGGGTTGCTCCACCTAAGGGAAACGATGAGTTGGAGCAACTCAAGAAAACGGTGGAGTCTTTAGCAACTCGGCTTGCCCACATCGAATCCGAGTTGGGGATCAAAGCTCTTTGAGTTTGATTCTTCGACTTTTTCTGCCTTTGAAAAGGATGTCGGATTTGCGGTTTCGGCCGAACTAGAACATTCCCATTGAATTTCAACAATTCACTTAGCGATTTTTCCATGAAGAGTAGGGAAAGTTTCGCGACTTGTGGTGAACTCGATACTTCTTACTAAGTATTGTTCGCAGGTAGTCGATCGACTTGAGAATAGGTTAGTTGAGTGACTGACGATCGAATCTCCAGTATGAGTGTTTTTATGGCAACGTTCGCTAATTTCTTCGCAACGAACAAAGCAAATCCGATTCAAGAATCCCAGGAAGTCACCCGGTTGACTTCAGAACTGGAATCTTTACAGTCAATGTTTCAATCGTTGTCAAAGTCGACTGCAATCATCGAATTCGACCCAGTCGGCAATATTCTCACAGCCAACGAAAACTTTCTCCTCGCTTTGGGTTACTCCAGAAACGAAATTTTGGGCAAACACCATCGATTGTTTGTAAGGAAGGAGTACTCGAACTCAATCGAATATCAGAACTTCTGGAAGACACTCGCGGCTGGAGAGTTCGTTGAAGGACAATTCTGTCGCATAACGAAAAGCGGCAAAGAAATTTGGATTCAAGCCTCTTACAACCCGGTTATAGACGCCAACGGTCAGATTGTGAAAATTGTCAAATTTGCGAGTGATATAACGGCGCGAAAACAGCATGAGGCAGAGTTGCTAAGTCAAGTCCAAGCGGTGGATCATTCTTATGCAGTTATGGAATTCAATCTTGATGGTACGGTTCGAACGGCAAATGAAAGCTTCCTCACTGCTTTTGGCTATTCTTTGATCGAGATTCAAGGCAGGCACCATCGCGTGTTTGTAGATTCGTCGGAGCAAAATACGGAAGCCTACAGAAGCTTCTGGTACCAACTAGGTCGAGGGCAGTTTCAGCGAGGACGCTTCAAACGAATTTGTCGGTCAGGAGCACCAATTTGGATTCAGGCGAGTTACAACCCTCTTTTTAATCCACAGGGAGAAGTAACAGGGTTCATCGAGTACGCGATAGATGTCACACCGGAAGTAGCACGACAGCAACAAATTGGAGTGATAAGCCATTCAATCTCTGAGAGCTCTTCGCAATTCACGCAGACAATCAACGAAATATCTCAAAATGTCAACCGCACTGCAGGGCTAAGTAAAGATGCCAGCTTGCTAACAACGGAGACAAAAGGATCGGTTCAAAGACTAGATGAGTCGAGCCGCGTGATCGGCAAAATTGTAGAAGTCATCCAAGAACTCGCTGATCAAACCAACTTGCTTGCCCTAAATGCGACCATTGAATCCGCCCGCGCGGGGGAAGCTGGCCGTGGTTTTGCCGTTGTCGCAAGCGCCGTTAAGGATCTTGCCAAGCAGACAGGTGCAGCGACGAAAAACATCTCGGAGACGGTGGAGCAAATCCAAGCAAACATTTCCGACGTCGTCACTTCCATCGATGGTATCTCTCAAAGCGTCACGGATGTTTCCAACAGCATGAACACGATTGCAGCTGCTGTTGAGGAGCAATCGGTCACCATGCGATCCATTAGCCAAACGGCCCGTGAACTCCAAGAAATGGGGAGTTCTTCGTAACAAAACAAAAGAGCTATTTCAGGATCATGTCATCCACCGTCTTGCCCGATGGAATCATCGGCAGAACGTGTTCCTGGTAAGGCACTTCGACATCGAGAACGAATCCACCAGGGTAATCGATCATCTCTTGAAGCGCAGCTTCGAGATCGCATTTCTTTCGCACAGTTGCAGCGCCGAGGCCGTATCCTTTGGCGATCTGCACGAAGTTAGGATATCGGTTCGCTGCATACGAATGGGCCACGGTGGAGCCCGGTCCACTCGCTTCTTCATCGTCGATCGGTCCGAGATACGTATGAGCTCGATTGGAACCCATGAATCGATCTTCCCACTGAACCACCATCCCGAGATGCTGATTGTTTAAAAGCAAAACCTTGACCGGTAGTTTCTCACATCGCAACGTCGCAAGCTCCTGAATGTTCATTTGGAACGACCCGTCTCCATCGATATCGATCACCAAGGCATCAGGATGAGCCGCTTGAACACCCATTGCGCACGGCAATCCAAAGCCCATCGTACCAAGTCCGCTGCTGCTCATCCAAGTTCGAGGTTTGCGGAATTGGAAAAACTGTGCGGCCCACATCTGATGCTGCCCCACGCCCACCGTTACGTAAGTCTCACGATTTTTGGTAAGGTTCGACAGCGTTCGAATCGCATGCTGCTGCAAAATACCATCAAACTGTTCGTCATATGCAAACGGAAACTTTGTCTTCAAGTCTTTGCAGTGTTTCACCCACGCAGAAATGTCTTCTGGTGCGTCAACGATCTTGTTGAGTTCGGATAACGCCATCTTGATGTCACTTCGCACCGAAATGTGCGCGATCTTGTTTTTGTTGAGTTCGGAAGGATCAACATCGATGTGAACAATCTTGGCATTCTTGGCAAACGAAGCCAAATGCCCCGTAACGCGATCATCAAATCGAACTCCCAATGCAATCAATAGATCGCAATCTTTCACGGCGTAGTTCGCATAGGCACTGCCGTGCATACCCAGCATGTCCATCGAAAGCGAGGCCTCCGCGGGATAAACCCCAAGCCCCATGACGGTCATGGTTACGGGGATCCCCGTTTTCTCAACTAGCGTTCGCAGTTCGTTGGAAGCTTCCCCCGTTACGATTCCTCCACCACAATAAAGGATGGGTCGTTTGCTGTGCTTAATCGCAGCAGCGATCTGTCGAATTTGCTCAGGTTGCGCATCTGGCAATCTTCCGGGCTTGTAGCCGGGTAAGTCCATAGGCACATCCCAATCGACCTCACAGCTCATCATTTGGACATCCTTTGGGATATCGATCAAAACGGGGCCAGGCCGACCCGTGGTTGCGATATGGAACGCCTCCTTCATGATCCGAGGTAGATCTTCCGTCTTGGTCACCAAATAGTGGTGTTTCGTGATTCCCCGACAGATTTCGACCATCGGAGTCTCTTGAAAAGCATCGGAGCCAATTACCGCTGTCGGTACCTGCCCGGTAATCGCCAACATCGGGATCGAGTCCATCTTCGCATCTGCGATACTCGTTACGAGATTGGTTGCACCGGGCCCGCTCGTCGCCATCGCCACACCAATCTTGCCTGTGGACCTCGCATAACCTTGGGCTGCGAAGGCGCCCCCCTGCTCGTGACGAGGCAAAATCGTGCGAATCTTGTCCCCATAAAACGTAAGCGACTGGTGTAGCGGCATGCTGCAACCGCCGGGATAAGCAAAAATGACGTCGACGCCATGATCTACCAAAGACTTCACCACAATATCGGCGCCAGTCATGACAGTGGTTGCTTGGCGATCTGAAACGGAAGCCATTCGCGGTACTCCAAAAAGTTAGAAATCCAATGAATCTGAGACTATGAGTATACCACTTGATAAAAGGTTCGTCGAATCAAAACAACTTATCCAGAAGGCCGTTTCGGCTCTATCGATTTCCCTCCGCAATAACCCTTAAGTCGTTCGCTACGCGTTGCGCTCGGAGTAAAGAGCGCTTGGATGCGGAAAACCCAGTGATTTATCGACGATGTTGAAGAGGCTCTCGTCTGCGAAATAGCGTCTCAGGTTTTCACAAATCAAATTGGTAGTATCGTCTGTTCGCAAAGCCGCTTGGGCGCCAACATGAGGCGTGATGAGAACGTTCGGAAATCCCCATAGTGGGCTACCATTCGGCAGTGGCTCTATTTCAGTTACATCTAACCCAGCACCCGCTAAATGGCCTTCGGTCAATACTTCACACAGGTCTGATTCTCGAACACAAGCCCCACGAGCGACGTTGATCAAATACGATCCCTTTGGCATCGCGCGTAGTATCTCTTTATCAACAACCCCTCGCGTGGATTCATTGAGTGGCAATGTCAAAACGAGAATGTCAGACCATTCCGCTAGTTCGCGCAATCGCGTGTGATCCCAGAGTTCATCGAGCCCCTCAGGCTTGCGATCCGGAAAATAATCCGTCGCTCGAATGGATACACCGAACGGTTGAAGAACTTGTACCAGTCTGCGGCCGTTCCCACCCATACCCACGATTCCCACGCGTTTGCCGTAAAGATCATCGGTGGGACGGCGAACGAATTCACGTTTTTGCCATTGGCGATAAAAAATCGGAATCCCTCGAAGCAAACCGAAAAGTAAGGCCAAGGTCTGTTCCGCCACTTGATTGGCAAACAACCCTGAAGCACTGCAGACTATGATGTCTGTCGCGATAACGGATGGTGCCAGGCAGTGGTCAAGGCCGGCGGCAGAAGACTGAATGAACTTGAGCTTTCCCTGCTCAACCACTTGAGCCCAAGGAACAGGAACTTTGGCATGCCCAACGAAAATTTCCGCATCGAAAATCCGTTGCGGAATGTTTTCTTGAGTCGCTTCAATAAAACGGCAGTTGGGTGCTGCATCACGCATCTGTTGGACGTGATGCTCCTGAGTGGGAAAGCAATAGACGAGGTCGATCACGCTTAGGCCAAATCGCGTTCTTCAAATAGGAGCAATCCGAGCAGAGTAGCGCCGATCCCGTAAATCGATGTGTAAATGAAAACGCTGGCGATTACCGACCACGGGATGCTCACATCTGCATCGATCGCCGATTCCATCGTGAACAGATTCAAATTCGGCACGACCGCAGAGATCAACTGGGAAAAGAACTCAACAAGCGGCAATCCACCCGCAGTGGATTCCATGATAACGGGCGTCAGGTGTCCAAGCACATAAATCGAAAAACAGATGGAAAAATTGGCGATCATCGAAACTCGTGTTCCAATCGCAACAGAAATTGCTCCAAGTACGACGCTCTGCATGAATGCCAATGCCAACCCTGGAATGGTCTGGAACATTTCCGCATGGCACACTTGCCACAGGGGAGCATCGGTAGAATTCTCTCTGGCCTCAACGATCGGTTTGTAAGCAACGGCAAAAAGCTCGAAGGATCCCAGGACTAGAAACATCAGCATGACGATCCAAAAAACGCCGAAGATCTTTCCCAAGATAAAGGAGCGTCGATGAATCGGTTTGCTCAATAGCGTTAGTGCTGTCCTGCCTTCGATCTCATCGCTTACGGATGTGCTGGCCGACCAAACCGCTTGAAAGATTGCCGCAATCAAAGTCAAAGTGACACCGCAATCCTTAAGCAACTTGATGTCTTCTCCGAATGTGTGAAAGGGAAGAAAAACAAAGAGAAGAATCGCCAGACCTACGATGGCAATAAGAATCTTTGGCAATGGTTGTGACAACTCACTTTTCGCAGCAGATAGTGCGATAGCTGCAGTCTTTGGTCCTGCTCCCTGCATCAAGAAAAACAACAGTCCGAAAACCGTGACGAAAATGGCTGTCAGCAAGATTGACAGCGATTGGGGAACGGTCGGATAAGATTGAATCGATATTGTCAAAGTTGCATCATCGATTTCTTCATTTTGCACATACACCTCGGCACCACCGACCAACGGGAGTGGGCATTTGGTCGGACCCATCGAACGCTCCCAAAGTTTTGGAGCGTCTGCATCGATCGTCACCGCTGCGAACTTGAGTTTTTCGATTTCCGATGCGTCTGCCAAAATGACCCGTCGATTGGATTCAATTCGAACCACTCCCAACGTCGCGGGATCGTACTGAACTTCTATCTTGGTAAGCTTTCTGTCCTCGGGTGTTTTGGCTCCTGCAATCGTGTACTCCTTAAAAGTTGACTGCGGGGAAAAGAACTGAGGGATACTCGCAAAAGCCTCTGCTGGCTTCTCAATCCAGGGCGTTGCCGCCAAACCGATAGCCGCTACCGCCGCCAGGACGATAATCATCGCAAAGCCAACGCCCTCGAAGAGCAGTGACCTCAATTCACCAAAAAATCTGGACGAGGAGCAAAAAAGGAGGGCCCAAACGATGACACCTGTCATCGCAGTTGCCGCGAACGACACTAACAGCCACTCTTCCGTCGCAAACTCGCCCTTCACCAGAAAAGCCTGCCCAATCTCGCCGGAACGCAAGAAATAGCCGATTCCCGCTCCTAGCAAAAGGGTGATGCCGGCAGCAATATAATGTAGCGTTCCGTCTTTTCGTTGCTTCTCCAGCCCCTTCATCGGGACCATCAGTAGCGAGAAAATCAACAAAAAAGCAGCTAAAGCGGCAAATCCAATGACTATCCCCGCACCGACGAACCAAAACGGGGTTAACCATTTGGCCATCCAAAAATCTGAAGCGGCGAGTAAGGGTGACATCATTACGAACGGCATAACACGAACCTTGAGTAGAGTACGAATCCCGTGCTGGTACGCTCCACAGCATAGCCGGGTTCGGAGAATCGCCAAGACTTTCTCTCGCACTTCGCGGGAAGCAGACCGTCGGGATCCAAAATTCTTTGGTTGTCATCTATTTCGTCGCCTCGAAATTACCAATTACGACGAATTTACCTAGTGAAATCGCAGGAGCCCTTCAACACTTGCAGAGAATAGGGCAATCGATAGACTTTGTATCCGCTCATTGGTCGCTTGGTGAAATTGGCAGACACGCCAGACTTAGGATCTGGTGCCGAAAGGCGTCGGGGTTCAACTCCCCGAGCGACCACCTTGAAAACCACGGTTTCGCATGAAATCGTGGTTTTTTTATCGATCTGTCGGCAAGTTTTATTGGTCTGACGGCAAGTTCGACGCCTCTCATCGCTGTTTTCTGTGAAGCGTGAGAAATGTGGGATAGGCTTCCAGCCTGTCTTTGAAATATAAACGATCAACCGCAGTGCGTTAGCACGCGGTTTAGAAGGAACATGAAATATCGATGCGAAGCAACATTCGCCGAAGCAGTTGTCCAACTGATTGCAGTCCCTTTGCCGTTTGCAAATCCATTTTCAACCGCGTCGTACTCACCATTTCGTTTCGAGGTAGCGATCCGGATACCAACAAAACAATCCCAGGCTCCTAAGGTACGAATGCAGGCCGATCTTGCAATCGCGCATATAGGTTACTAGCTCTTACCGCAGGCTGCATCCAATGCCTTGATCCATGGCCCAATGTAGACACCGTTGTCGTGATACGTTCGACCGCTGTACATATGCTTGTCGATCACACACGGTTCATTGACATAGATTCCACCACAGACTTCAAGGTCGAATTTGCATTTGGCGACGGTTGCCATGCGAAGCCCTTTCACGATACCCGCCCGAGCTGGTATCTCCACACCATGGCAAACGCTCGCACACGGTTTTTTGTTTTCCCAGAACCAGCGAGTGATCCGAAGCAAGTCTTGGTCCTCGCGAATGTACTCCGGTGCACGACCGCCACTAAAGAAAATCCCCGCATACTCTTCCGGCTTGATGTCTTTGAAAGCGATGTCCGCTTGAATGGAATAGCCTTCCCATTCCTTCGTGATGGTCCAGCCTGGTTTCACTTCGTGCAGAACCATCTGATAAAGTCGCTTTTCAGGTGCAGCAACTACAGGTTGGTATCCACCCTCGATAAGCCGATAGTATGGATAAAGTGTATCCACCGTTTCCGTGGCATCACCGACGATGATCAAGACCTTGGGTTTGGACATATTATTATTCGTTTCTGGAGTTTGTGAGGGAGATGATTCAATAGCTCCGGAGCCATTCGCCGTTGCTGCATTGTATTCTTCGCGGTTCGAAGCCAAAGCCGAATTCGCAGCCAGCGCGGCAATCGTAGTGCTCGTCGTTTGCACGAGGAATTCGCGTCGATCGGATTTCAAAGGAGAGGTTCCTCCGGTCATGTGTTGTCTGGAAGGCGCTAGTTATAGGTGCAGTATTATAACTCAAAGCTTGGCTTATGGTTTCTTTGCCACCTCGACATACGCGGCCATCGCGTTTAGATTCTTAACAAAAACCGCGCTTTCGATGAACAGTTCACCAGAATCCAATCCGTCAATAGTGGTAACGGACTGGCCTTTTGCGTTCGTCACCCAGCGTCCACTCGCGTCCAACTGCGCCAGCACTTTTTCAGCATCCCCCTGTAAACCGGAAACTGTTTGGGACTTGCCTTTCGAGGTCTTGCCTGCCAGCCGATCCGTATACTTTGCTTCAAGTTTGGCAATGTTGGTTCGCGACTTGAATCCATAGTGGGTGGGCAAATTGGAATCGTCGTAAGTCAACTCGTATGTATCTTTGGTAAAGTAAAGTGGTCGATTGGTTCTCAGTTCATAGAATCTTGCCAATTGACCGTCCGGAAGCAACGATCGCTTGAGCCATTCGATCGCAGACGGAATCGGGGCCAAATATTTTTGGTCTTCCGTTAATTCGGACAACACCAGAAGCGTTTCGATCACATCGATGGATTCAAATCCAACAACCGAAGGTGGTTCGAATTTCCTTGCCCAGATCGGTTGCAATCGATGGTTGTATTGTTGCGCCCAAGCTGGCTGCGGTTCTGGGAGCTGCGCAAAAATCAGAAAGTCGCCGAACTTCACCATCGCTTCTCGGTAACGTTGGTCTCCATACGTCTCGTATGCCAACTGCAATGTCTTTACGACCGTTCCGGCCAGTCCATCATTGAGTGTTTCAAAGTCCCAGTAGTTCTTGAAACGCCCCTCCGTACGCCAATCGTATTCAGGGAACGATGCCTTGACGACAGGAAAAGATTCGACGGGCTTCTGCCAACCCTGAGGAAATCCACCGTTCGCGAATTGGGCTTTCAATAGGGAAT
>Ga0207937_1000066_pt1 | contig 31715 bp, 34 predicted proteins | sample LakMenEpi04Sep11_FD_150668 | JGI IMG/M metagenome (GOLD analysis project Ga0207937, IMG submission 150668) | Freshwater microbial communities from Lake Mendota, WI - 04SEP2011 deep hole epilimnion (SPAdes) | ecosystem: Environmental > Aquatic > Freshwater > Lentic | place: Lake Mendota, Madison...
GAGAAGAAGCAAAGAATTGCTGAGGAAGAGCGCGAGAAGAAGGGCATTCTGCAGCGCGCCTATCTTCCAATTCTGCGCGGATCCACTCGCCGCCCATGGCTAACACTCTTCGCAGCCGTTTTGATATTGGGATACACCTTCTCACTGGTTCCACTACTGAAGACAAACTTTATTGACGGCGGTGGTTCCAACCAGTTCACTGCACGTCTGACCATGCCTTCGAGCACAACCTTCGAGGAGCAAGATGCCGCAGCCAAGGACGTTGAGCAGCAGATGCTCGCCCTGGATGGAGTCAAGATTGTTCAGACCACCGTTGGCTCAGCGGCTGATGGCCGCGTGGCATTTGGTGCTGCGGCTCGAGGAATCGCATTCAGCATCACTGCCGAGGAAGATGCCAGCATCGAAGATCTGCAGGCCCAAGTACTGAATCTAGAAACCCCAGCCGACAGCGAGATTACGACCAGCCAGGGCGGTGGTTTTGGATCCTCAGAAACAATCGACATCGAAATCTCCGCTAGCGATAAATCCCTACTGCAGGATGCGGTCAATCAAGTCGCCGAGAGCATGAAGGGCCTTGAGAACATAACTGCAATTACGACCACTCTCGAAGCAGACGAAAGAGTCATGGAGATTAAGGTTGACCGCGAAAAGGCGGCCTCCTACCTTCTAACCGAAACTCAGGTCACCGGCATTGTCGCCTCTCAGCTAAGACCAAGTCCGCTTGGAACCCTTCGCATCGAGGAGCAGGAGACGCAAGTCTTTATTGCCGGTCAGCAAACACCAGAATCGATTGATGAGGTAAGGGCGATAAGAATCCCGACCTTCCAGGGATTGGTTCGCCTAGATGAAATCGCCTCTGTTGAAGAAGTACTAAAGCCAACCTCAATTACCTCACAAAAAGGTAATCGCACCGCAGAGGTGCAGCTAACCCCTGAGGGCGATGACCTTGGTGCCATAACCGTGGCAATCAACGAAAGACTGGCCGAGATTGAACTCCCGCTGGGAGTAGAGGCAACCGTTGGTGGAGCAGCTGCCGATCAGGCAGAGAGCTTCCAGCAGCTGGGACTGGCCCTATTGGCAGCGGTCGCGATTGTGTATATCGTCATGGTCGCTACCTTCTCATCGCTTATCCAGCCGCTACTGCTGCTGATATCAATTCCATTCGCAGCAACCGGTGCACTTGGGCTTCTGATCATCACTGACACCCCGCTTGGCGTGCCAGCGCTGATTGGAATGCTGATGCTGATTGGAATCGTGGTAACAAATGCGATAGTCCTAATCGATCTGGTGAATCAGTATCGAAAGGAGGGCAGAAGCGTTATTCAATCGCTCTTTGATGGAGCAAGGCAGAGACTTCGTCCTATTCTGATGACCGCTCTTGCCACCATATTTGCGCTCACACCAATGGCGCTCGGGCTAACCGGTGACTCTGGATTTATCTCGAAGCCGCTTGCCATTGTGGTTATCGGCGGTCTGTTCTCATCAACACTGCTAACGCTAATTCTGGTTCCAACCCTCTACTGGCTTGTTGAGGGCAGAAAAGAGCGCAAGCAAATTCGAGCAGAGCGCAAGGCTGCGAGAAAGGCAAAGCGCACTGCAAAGAAGAGCCCAGAGGCACCTGCTGTGAGCCAGAGCGTCAAGAGCGTAACCATCACAGAGGAGAAGGTCTCTGATAGTTCCATGCAGTGGTCGCAGGTGAGTGTGGAGGTAACTCCTGAAGATCTGCCACTGGATGATGAAACTCAGATGCGCTGGGGCGGTGAAGTTCCAAATGCGGAGCCGCTTAAAGCCAAATCAAATGAGGGTATGCCGGAATTTCTAACCAGCGAGCTTCCCATTATCCAGCAAAACGATAAGCCAACCAGACGAGAAATTCGCGAAGCTAAGCGCGAGGCCAAGCTGCAGGAGAAGCTTCAGCGCAAAGCCCAAAAGAACGCAAGACACTCTGACGAGTAGGAAAACATGACCGAATACATCGTCTGGGTCGATTGCGAAATGACCGGCCTGGACATTGAAAAGGACGAGATCTGCGAAATTGCAGTCATCGTTACGGACGGTGAACTAAAGCCGGTCGACGAAGGCATTCAAATTGTTGTGAAGCCGAGCGATTCGGCTATGGCCAACATGGGGGACTTTGTTCGTCAGATGCACACCGACAGCGGACTTCTATCGGAAATTCCAAACGGTAACTCAGCATCCGCGGCAGAGCTTTTGGTCCTTGACTACCTTAAGAAATACATCACGGAACCCAAGACTGCTCCCCTGGCTGGAAACTCGATTGGGACTGATCGAATGTTCCTGATCAAGTACATGCCGAATCTGGACGCGTTTTTGCACTACCGAAACATCGATGTCAGCTCGCTGAAGGAACTGGTTCGAAGATGGTATCCGAGGGTGTATTTCAACCTCCCAAAGAAAAACGGAGCACACCGCGCTCTTGCGGATATTCGGGAGTCAATCCAAGAGCTGCGCTACTACCGAGCCAGTGTGCTGGTGAGCGAGCCGGGACCCGACAGCGAAAAAGCAAAGCAGATAGCCCAGTCTCTCGCTGATACAATCTAGGAGTTCTGGGATTCCCAGACATGGTGGGTATAGCTCAGCTGGTAGAGCACCTGGTTGTGGTCCAGGGGGCCGCGGGTTCAAGTCCCGTTACTCACCCCAAGCTACTTAGCTCGCTCGAGCACTAACTCTCTGACCCTGGCTGCATCCGCCTGGCCGCCCATAGCCTTCATGACGGCACCAATCACAGCTCCTGCAGCCTGGACCTTACCCTCACGAATCTTCTCGAGGACATCGGGCTGCTCTGCCAGTGCCTTGTCGATTGCAGCAATCAAAGCTCCCTCGTCGCTGACAACTTTGAGACCACGCTTTTCAATTACCTCTCGCGGAGATCCTTCACCCGCAAGCACTCCCGCCACGACATCTCTGGCGAGTCTGTCCGTTAGCTCTCCCGAGTCAATTAGCTTTTGAATCTCGGCCACCTGCGCAGGTGTAATTGCAAGCTCTTCCGGTGTGATGTTTTCTGAATTAGCAATTCTGCTTAGCTCACCACTCCACCATTTTCTTGCTGACTGCGGTGATGCGCCAGCAGCAACCGTTTGTTCAATTAGGTCAAGTAGATCTGCGTTCACAACATCGCGGAACTCAAGTTCGCTAAAGCCCCAGCTTTCTTGCAGGCGCTTCTTTCGTTTATCTGGGTTTTCAGGCAGTGAGGCCTTGATCGAATCAACCCACTGAGCAGATGGCATGACTGGAACCAGATCGGGCTCTGGGAAGTAACGGTAGTCCTCCGCGTCAGACTTCACTCTTCCGCTGGAGGTGTAGCCGCGATCTTCGTGCCAGTGCCTGGTCTCCTGAATGATGGTTCCGCCACCTGCCAGGATGTGGGCTTGCCTTTGAATTTCATAGCGAACTGCGTTCTCTACGCTTCTAATGGAATTTACGTTCTTGGTTTCTGTTCTGGTTCCGAGCTTCTGCTCGCCCTTTGGGCGCAAAGATACGTTGGCATCACAGCGAACGTTTCCTCTTTCCATCTTGGCGTCTGAAACATTCATGCTCTTGACTATGTCGCGAATTGAACGGACATAGGCTGCTGCCAATTCAGGAGCCTTTGCGCCAGCACCGAAGATTGGTTTGGTGACAATTTCAACCAGTGGAACTCCAGCGCGGTTGTAGTCCACCAATGAGTGATCAGCGCCGTGGATTCTCCCTGTTGCCCCACCCACGTGAGTGAGCTTTCCAGCATCCTCTTCCATGTGAGCGCGCTCAATCTGAACTTCAAACTCTTGACCGTCTAGGTCGATCGAGATCTTTCCCCCGAAGGCGATTGGCTCGTCGTACTGGGAGGTCTGGAAGTTCTTTGCAAGATCTGGATAGAAGTAGTTCTTTCTGGCAAAGCGACAGGTCTTTGCTATTTCGCAGCCCAGTGCCAAACCGATGGCAATCGAAGACTCGACAGCTTTTTTGTTGACACCAGGAAGAGCTCCCGGCAGACCAATGCAGATTGGGCAGACATTGCTATTGGGCTCTGAGCCGAACTCATTTCTACACCCGCAAAACATCTTGCTCTTGGTGTTCAGCTCGACGTGAACCTCAAGACCAATCACAACCTCAAACTGTTCGATTGCCTTGTCATAGGGCATCAATTGATCTTTAGACATTGAGTGCCTCCAGATCTGGGGCCTTACTGATTAGGTAGTCGCCCCACTGCGCACGGTAGAGATTCTCAATCAGAGCCGCAACGCGGTAGGCCTTGGCATCCTGCATCGCAGGAGCCAGAATCTGCACACCGGAGGGAAGTCCATCCTCTTTCGCCAGTCCATTCGGCACCGAGATACCCGGGATGCCGGCAAGGTTGGCAGGAATGGTAGCGATGTCATTTAGATACATCGCCAGCGGATCATTTACCTTTTCCCCAATCTTGAAGGCGGTGGTTGGAGCAGTTGGGGTTAGTAGCACATCGACCTTAGAAAATGCGCTTGCCAAATCCTGCTGAATCAAAGTTCTAACTTTTTGAGCGGAGCCGTAGTAGGCGTCATAGTAACCAGATGACAGGGCGTAGGTTCCAAGAATGATTCTGCGCTTTACCTCAGGTCCGAATCCTACTTCGCGAGTTGCTGCCATAACACGCTCGATTGTTGGATTACCCTCTGGCACTACCCTCATGCCAAAGCGGACCGAGTCATACTTTGCAAGGTTTGAGCTCGCCTCAGCGGGCAAGATTAGATAGTAAGCAGCAACTGAGTATTCAAAGCTTGGACAGTCAACCTCGACGATTTCGACACCTTCTGCCACCAGTTTCTGAATAGTGTCATCGAATAGTTCTTTGATTCCCGCCTGGAAACCATCGGAGCTCAGCTGCTTCACAACTCCAACCTTTAGACCCTTGAAGTCAGCGGTTCTGACTGCCTCAGCCATGGAACCGAGTGAATCTGGCAGGGATGTTGCATCCTTTGGGTCGTGACCCGAAATTACATCCTGCAAAAGCGCTGCGTCCAAAACCGTGTTGGTTACAGGACCAATCTGGTCAAGTGACGAAGCAAGCGCAATCACTCCGTAGCGAGATACTGCACCGTAAGTTGGTTTGGTTCCTACCGATCCTGTTACAGCCGCCGGGAACCTGATCGAACCTCCGGTGTCGCTTCCAATTGCCAGCGGTGCCAGCTTTCCGCTCACCGCTGATGAAGAACCGCCGCCCGAACCACCGGGAATACGGCTGAGATCCCAGGGATTTCTGGATGGCCCATAGGCCGAGTACTCGGTTGAAGATCCCATCGCAAACTCATCCATGTTGGTCTTGCCAAGGATTGGCAGTCTGCCTTCTCGCAGCTTGGTGACAACAGTTGCGTCATACTGCGGAACCCAGCCCTCGAGAATCTTTGATCCGGCTGTGGTGGGAGCGTCCTTAGTAACCAAAACATCCTTGACTGCGATTGGAACTCCGTGAAGTGGAGATGCTACGCGTCCTTCAGCAAGCTCCTTATCGGCAAGCCTGGCTGCCGCCAGTGCCTTCTCTCGATCAAGGTGCAGGTAGGAAAAAGTTTTGTGGTTGAGCTTTTCGCTTCTATTGAAAAAAGCCTCTGTCACCTCGACTGAGGAAACGGCTTTGCTGCTGATTAGCTGTGCGAGTTCGGCAGCGCTCTTGTGGACTAAATCGCTCACTACTACTCCTCGTCCAAGATTGCAGGGACTTTGAACCTGCCATCGGCTGAATCGGGAGCAGCACTTAGTGCCTCCTGCTGAGAAAGACCGGGGACAACGACGTCCTCTCGAAAGACATTGCTCATGGGAATCGGGTGTGATGTGGGAACTACGTCTCCGGCAACTGCCTTATTCACCGATGCCACAGAATCGACAATCACACTGAGCTCTCCGGTGAGCTTCTTCACTTCCTCATCGGTGACCTGAATTCGAGCCAGTGAGGCTAGGTGACGAACCAGGTCAGGAGTTATCTCGGACATAGTGGCCTTCGGATTTGATTTCGAGGAGATAAGTCTAGTTTGAGCTGCCAAGGCGCGTCAGGAAGGTCTTTTCATCAATGACCTCTACCCCTAGCTCCTCTGCCTTTTGGAGTTTGGATCCGGCTCCCGGACCAGCCACGACAAATGAGGTCTTCTTAGAAACCGAGGAGGCAGCCTTGCCCCCCTGGGCAATAATTCGAGCCTCGGCCTCATCCCTGGAGAGCGACTCTAAGGACCCTGTCACGACGATAGTCAAACCTGAAAAGACACCCTCTCTGACAACCGAGCCCGGTCCTGCGTGACCATCAATCTTCATTCTTACGCCAGCTTTTTCCCAGCGATTAATAATTTCCTGGTGCCAGTCCTCAGACCACCAGTCAATGATCGAACTGGCAAGAGTCGGTCCCACGCCTTCGACACTGGAAAGTTGATCCTCGCTGGCGCTGAATATTGCTCTGATAGATCCGAAGTAATCGCAGAGCGCTCTGGCCGCGACCGGTCCGACGTGGCGAATGGAGAGTGCAACCAAAATTCTCCAGAGGTCTCTCCCTTTGGCCTCTTCGAGATTTGTAAGTAGCTTTAGCGCGACTTCGGCTGGGGTTCCATCTTTCTTGCGGAAAAAGTCAACCACTTTCTCTTTGCCGCTCTCGTCTGACTTTGGAAGCCCGGTGTCGGGATCGAGCACCAGTGATCGAATTGGTAGCAGCTTCTCAAGAGTGAGATCGAACAAATCTGCTTCCGAGGTAATGGGCGGGTTTGCAGGTTCAATCGGCTGGGTCAGAGCGGTAGCTGAGACATATCCGAGTGCTTCTATATCGAGCACAGATCTAGATCCGATGTAGGCGATTCTTTCTCTCAGCTGCGCTGGGCAGCTCTTTGCATTTGGACAGCGAAGATCAACATCACCCTCGGTGGCCGGTGCAAGTTTGCTTTCGCACTCCGGGCACTTCTTTGGCATGACAAATTTCTTTTCACTACCGTCCCTAAGCTGTACAACTGGTCCAAGAATTTCCGGAATCACATCCCCGGCTTTGCGAAGCACAACGGTGTCGCCAATCAAGATTCCCTTTGAAACAACCTGATCGGCGTTATGCAAAGTTGCGAATTCGACTTCACTTCCTGCCACCTTCACCGGTTGCAATACCGCAAATGGTGTTGCGCGACCGGTTCGGCCAATTGAAACTCTGATGTCGAGCAGCTTTGTGTTGACCTGCTCCGGTGGATATTTATACGCAATCGCCCAGCGCGGAGCTCTCGACGTAGTTCCGAGCTCCCTCTGCCTTGCGAGCTCATCGACCTTGATTACAACCCCGTCTATTTCGTGCTCGATGCTGTGACGCTGCTTTTCAAGATTAGTGATGTATTTGTAGGCGGCTTTGGCATCTGATACGACCTCGTAGCGAGAGGTGGTTGGAAGTCCCCAGGAGGCAAGCAGCTCATAGGCCTGGCTCTGCTGAGCAATCTTTCCCTCCCAAGCACCAAAGCCATGGACAAGCATGCGAAGGGGTCTTGATGCTGTGACAGTCGGATCTTTTTGCCGAAGTGAACCGGAGGCGGAGTTTCTTGGATTGGCAAAGGGTTTACCTCCTGCGGCAACGATTGCAGCATTTAGTTTTTCAAAGTCGCTAAGGGCGAAGAAAACCTCACCGCGAATTTCGATAACCGCCGGGTGGTTTTTCCCTTGGAGTTTGTGCGGGATGCTCGAAATGGTTTTGATGTTCTCGGTGACATCTTCCCCGACTTCCCCATCGCCTCTGGTCGCGGCGGAGGTCAGTTGACCGTTCTTATAGGTAAGGGAAACAGCTAGGCCATCAATCTTTGGTTCACACAGAAATGGTCCGCTTCCAACTCTTTCGCTCCATGCCTGAAACTCTTCTTCGCTGAAGGCGTTGTCGAGGCTAAGCATTCGCTCGAGGTGCTGGTGCGGGGAAAACAGATTGCTGGCGGATGAACCCACCTTCTCGGCGGGAGAGTCTGCCTGATACTCGGGATGCAGCTTTTCTAGTCTTCTTAGCTCTTTTTCCAGCTCGTCGTACTCTTTGTCAGAGACTAAAGACTCATCACGCTGGTAGTAGGCATCTTTGTAGCGAGCAATCAGAGTGCGTAGCTCTTCAATTCGCTCAGCGTCAGACATTCATCGCCGCTCTGGAAAAAGTGCGATCAATTGTGGTTTGACCTAGAACCCTGGTTCCCTGATACAAAACTGCCGTCTGGCCAGGCGCTACTCCATAAATTGGTTCATCCAGTCGGATAACAAGCTCACCTTCAACTAAGCAGGCTTTGGCAGGTACGGATTCTGCGTGGGCTCTCACCTGCACCTCGCAGTCAAAGAACTCATGGGGATTGGTTGGCTCTTTTCCACACCACGAATAGCGAGCGCCGAATAGCTCATCGATCGCAAGTGCATCTTCGGGTCCAACCACGACCTCTTTACTTATTGGCCTTATCTCTAGCACATACCTGGGTTTTCCATCCTTGGCTGGTCTTCCCAGCTTTAGTCCCTTGCGCTGCCCGATCGTAAAACCAACGTGACCATCGTGTTCGCCAACTACCTCGCCGGATTGATCAACAATCTTGCCAGGTTCACTTTCCACAAACTCTCTGAGCCACTCACGGGTATCTCCCTCGGGGATGAAGCAGATGTCATAGGAGTCCGGTTTATTGGCAACCGTTAGTCCTCGCTCGCTGGCTTCTTTTCTCACCAGGTCCTTGGAGGCGGTTGCTCCGAGGGGAAAGTAGGAGTGCTTTAGCTGATCCTCGGTAAGAACCCCCAGGACATAGCTTTGATCTTTCGCCATGGCTAGAGATCTGTGCAGCTCATGATTTCCATCCTTGTCCTGAATAACGCTGGCGTAGTGACCGGTGCAGAGGGCATCAAAGCCAAGAGCAAGTGCGCGCTCTAAAAGCGCTGCAAATTTAATCCGCTCGTTGCACCGCATGCAGGGATTGGGGGTTCTTCCAGCTTTGTATTCGCTGACGAAGTCATCAACCACGTCTTGCTTAAAGCGCTCTGAAAAGTCCCAAACATAGAAAGGAATGCCGAGTTTTTTGGCAGCTCGCTGAGCATCCATCGAGTCCTCGATGGTGCAGCAGCCGCGAGAGCCGGTCCTCAAAGTTCCCGGCATTCTGGAGAGAGCTAGGTGAACACCGACTACGTCGTGCCCCGCGTCAACAGCTCTGGCTGCGGCTACGGCGGAATCGACCCCGCCACTCATCGCTGCCAACACTCGCATGCGATAAGTCTAAATTGGCCTACCGACTAAGACGAGAGGCCTGCTTGGCCTTGGGATAAGCCAGTTTCAGGGCATCAAGAAACCCCTTGGCATCTTCAATGGTGGAGGTGTGGCCGAAGGTGACTCTAAGACAAGATGCGGCATCCCCTTCGGAATAGCCCATAGCTAATAGCACATGTGATGGGCCCAGCACACCCGCCTGACAGGCACTTCCCGCCGACACGCTCACGCCCTGCTGGTCGAGCAAAAACAGAAGTGAATCGTTGTTCACGCCGGGAAAGACAAAGTGGGCATTGTGGGAAACGCGATCAGCACCGGCGGCTGTGACCACGGTCTCAGGAAACTCAGCGAGAACTTCGGCTTCGAGCCAATTGCGAATAGCAAGCAGCCGAGTCTGAGTAGCTTCCCTCTGATTGACGCTCTCGGTGATGGCCTCTGCCATTGAAAGAGCCAGGGGGTAGTTCATGGTTCCGGATCGAAGACCTCGCTCCTGACCACCACCGTGCAGAAGACTTACCGGTTTGGCACTGCGCTTCACAACCAGTGCACCAACTCCAATTGGAGATCCAAACTTGTGACCAGAGATAGTCATGGCGGTAAGGCTGGACTTTGCAAAGCTCACTGGAATTCTGCCAACCGCAGCAACAGCATCCGAGTGAACAGGAATCTGGTGTCTGTTTGCTAGCGCTGTGACCTTCTCAATGTCGGTGATAACGCCAGTTTCATTGTTCACCCACATCAAACTGATCAGGGCAATCTCTTCGGAGCGCTCGCTAATGAAAGTCTCTAAGAATGCAAGGTCTAGCTCGCCGATTCTGCTGACTGGAACTTCAACTAGCTCAGCGCCTTCTGTTTCAACCAGCCACTGAATCGGATCAATCAGAGCCTTGTGTTCGGTGGCAGCAGAGACAATCACTTTTCTTTGTTCACTCTTCCTGCTCCACCAAAGACCCTTGATGGCCTGATTGTTTGCCTCGGTTCCTCCGGATAGAAATATCACCTCTGAGCGATCTGCATCTACTGCCAGTGCAACCTTGTCTCTGGCCTGCTCGAGCAGCTCACGTGCGGCTTGACCGTGGGTGTGGACAGATGATGGATTTCCAAGCTGCGAAAGCGCTGACACAAGTGCATCTTTCGCGCACTGCCTGACATCGGTAGTGGCTGCGTGATCGAGAAAGATTGCCATGGTTTCCTAGAACATCATTGATGCAAGTCTGCGTCTTGCATCTAAAACTGCCGGGTCACTGTCGCCAAGCAAGAAGAAAAGCTGAATCAATCTGGCACGAATGCGCTCTCGATCATCGATTCGCTCGGCAAAGAGATCCAGAAGGTGAGAAAAGGCGGCAGAGGGATTTCGGGATGCCAGCAGCTGATCAGCTCCCAGCATGAGCTTGTCTAAATCGTCCAGATTCTTTCCCTGCAGCCTCACCATCAGCTCAACCTGCGCAAGGCCTGCCTTGGCATCGTTATCGTTTGGATACTCGATGAGAATCTTCTGGAAGATCTTTGCGGCTTCCTCGAGTTTGCCTTTTTCAATGGCGGCAATAGCTTCCTGGTGATCTTTGCTAAGTGGCTTAACTTCTTCTTTTTTACCCACCTTTGCACTGCCGGTAATTCCGTTTTGCTGGGCTAACTGCAAAACCTGAGACAGAACCTGCAGAAGCTGCTGCTGCTGGATTGCTCCTTGGAATAAGGGGGCAGGCTGCCCAGCCAGTATTGCCAGCATGGCAGGTGCGCTACTGACTCCGACCGCCTGGGCCAGCTGAGGGGATGAACTAAGGCTCACATCAAGACCGATGAACTTACCCTCGCTGGCAGTAAGAACCTTTTCCAGCATGCTCCGGATGTCTTTGGAATCTTGAGAATCATCGCTGATGAGCATCAGCACCGGAACTTTTTCACTGAGCGCAAGGTACTCGCGAAGGGTGTTCTGATCAGCCGGTACTAACCAAGCTGCAACGACAATTCCACTCTCGTCACCGCCCAGTGACGAAAGATCCATCGCACCACCAAAGTTTTTCATTGTCCCAAGGCTATTGCAGTCAGTAGCTGCTGGGTTGCCCCCAGCAAACTCACGCGATTCTCGCTTCCAGCCGCAGGGACATGGAATATCAGCATCGCTCCGTAGCGAGCCTCGATTCCCGTTGCCGATCCCCCGCTGCCGAGCAGAATTGCCTCATCCCCCGAAATTGCAACTGCGTCACCCGGTCTCTTAGGGATGATGGTGTAGGTGTCAATCATGTAGAGCGCTACCAGTGCTCCACCATCAACCGTGGTGAGCATCACCGGTTCATCGGCTGCTAGTTCGTGAGCGAAATCTAGATTGGCATTTGTGAGTGTCTCAGTCAGGCTTCGCTGCACCGAGGAAACGTCTTGAATGTATGCATTTTCGGGATCCATCACCAGTGACCAGGTTGAATCAGCACCTTGGTTTAGTAGATCACCCACCGCCTCTACCAAAACATCCGGCGAAACCTTGAGGAACTTGTTATCGGGCTTTAGCTGGTTGGCACCAATTAGCTCGGATGCAACCTCCGGAAAAGATATGTCTGGAAGCAGATTTGCATATAAGTAGAGGTTGTATTTCTCTCTTGCACTTTCTTGCCTGAGAACCAAAAGCTGAAGATTTTCTTCACCTGTAACCATCACGATGCTGCGCGGCCAGGTGTCGGTAGCTGGTGGCAGGAAGAGCTGAATTGGTGAGGACTGAATTGGCTGCGGCAGTCGCTCGGTTTCGGTGAAGCGGCGCACGAGGTTGTAGTCAAATCGCCTTACCTGCAGCGCAGGTCCTGAAACTCTTACCTCCAAGGATTCTCGGTTTAGGGTCTCATCAGATTTTTCGACCACAGCAACTATTTCTCGCAAAATCTTTTCGGCCTGATCTTTGGTGACAGCTGGAGTCAGAGTTTCAGGTGCTGCAATCGGTGATGGTGAGAGCAGCGGGTTTTCATATTCTGGAACACATCCGCTGAGCATTGAAACGCTTAGAACGCTTGCTGCAAAAGATAGTGTCTGCGCTCTTCGACCTCTGCGTGGAGCACCAGCCTGACTGACTGCTCTTCTAGGAGCGCGGCGGCGAGGAGGTCTTGGGCCAATTCTTCTGCGGCGGTATTTTCTTCGATAGATAATTGCCTCGATGAGTGCCATGACAGCACCAATAACCATCAGCGATATTCCAATCAGCGTGATCGGCGCAATGGTGACAGGCTGGTCGGTGAGGTCCCAGGTGATTGAAAGACTTCTTGGAGCTCCCTCAATTCCATTGGATGCAATTAGCAATCCCGTCTCGCCATCGAGAGGTGGAGTGATACTCGCGCTTTCCTCTCCCACCACTTCTGCTCTCCACATATCTGATCCGGTTGGATCAGCTAGGGCTCCCTGCTCTCCCCTGGGGATCTCAAGCAGTTCTGCCCGCTGCTCATTGGAGTTGATGGTTAGCCTTAGCTCCACATAGGGACTATCACCCAGCCAGCCGAGGATGTCTCCGTCTCGGGCCTGGGCAATCAAAACCTTCGGTCCGAGGGCCTCGACACTGACGGGGGCTTGGTACGCGCTCAGCAGGCTGCTCGGGAGATAGAGGTAGGTGGTGGGAGCTTCAAGGTTGGCAACCGATGTGATGCGATCTAGCGGAGCATTCTGCAGCTGGTTCCACAGGCCAAGGCTGGCGCTCACCAGTCCCCCCACAAACAGGGTGAGGGCGATCCAAAAGCGCATGTGATTAGCTCCGAGTAGACTTGCTAGCTCGCAAAAGTTTACTCGCAGAGGTAGGGGCACTTGGCCGCAGATTCACGCTTCGAGCTGGTTCGACGCGGCTATGACCCCCAGGCGGTTGACCGAGAAATCAAGGTTTTAAACGCCGAAATTGTCAGGTTGCAGGAAACTAGCTCGGAACTAGCTGAACAGCTCAAAACCCTCAATCAGCGACTCGCCGAAGCCGAGCAAGAAATCGGTCTCAGAGCGCAGCCTTCCTACTCCGCCCTCGGCACCAAGGCCGCCAACCTGCTCTCAGGAGCAGAAGAGATGGCGATCAAGCTCACCCAGGATGCCAAGAACCAGGCGGAAGAGCTGATCGCTCGCACCGAAGCCCAATTGGCCGAGCGAGTATCGGATCTTGAACAAAGGTATGAGGAGCAGCTGGCATCGGCCGAGCGTCGCAGCTCCCGCAGGATTGCAGCTGCCAATCTGGAAGCCGAGCATGTTTTGAAGCAGGCTCAAGCCAAAGCAGATCAGCTCTCCCTCGAAGCCATCGCTGAGGCCGGACGCATCAGAGGGCAAGTCGCAACCGAAATTGCCTCCATGCGCACAACCGCCAGACGCGAACTTGAGCAGCGCAAAACAGAGCTGGAAGCTCAGTACGCCTCTAAGAAGTTCTTGCTCTCTACCGAGATTCCCGTTGACCAAAGAGCAAAGGAGCAGGCTCTGGCAGAGCTTGAAGCACAGTTTGCCCAGCGAAGAAAAGATGCCGAGAACGAGTATCTGGAAAAACACCAGGAAGCCGTTCGTCAAACTCAGCAGTATTTAGAATCCGCACAAAACGACATCACCGAACTCAAAAACGTCGCTGCCAAATTGCGCCTAGAGGTGCAGACCCTCGAAATGGAAACTTCTAAAACCCAGGCTCGCATGCTGCAGGATGCCAGAGACCGAGCTGAGGCACTGGTCCACGCCGCAGAGCTAGAGGCAGTGGCGATTAGCTCAGCGGCACAGGAAGAGGCAAACAAGCTGGTTAGAAATGCCAAGGCTGAGCTTGCAGGATTAGAAAATGCCGTTCAGTCAAGCCGCACATACCTGAAAAACCTTGGCAGAGTTATATCTGAAATCAAAGACATGGAGAACTAGGTGGAGCGAGCCAGAATCATCAACGCCTTCCAGATTGGTTTTCTGGGTGGCCTGGGTGTTCTAGCTGCAATTTTCCTGGGAGCTGCAATTGGCCAGCTCGCCACCATCCTCACCTATGTTGGACTGGCAGCTTTCATAGCGCTAGGCATGGATCCAATTGTTCGGATGATGATTAAGGCCAAACTGCCAAGACCGCTGGCTGTAATCATCGCAATCGTTGGCTTTCTTTCAATCGTTGCGCTCCTGCTCTGGGCAATTCTTCCAACCGCCGTTTCCGAGGCCGGAAAACTAGTCAGTCGGATTCCGGTGATCATCGGAAACATCGTCGATAACCGACTTATCGCCACCTACGATCAGCAGCTCAATGGTGCAATCAGCGAAGCCGCAGGAAATGCAATCAACTTCGTCAGCGATTCGAGTAACTGGCCAACTCTTCTTGGTGGAGTATTCCAGATAGGCGTTGGCGTTCTCAGCGGAGCAGTAGGTTTTGTGATTGTTGTAATTCTCAGCATCTACTTCATGGTGTCCCTTGAGTCACTGAAGGACTACCTGGGACTTTTGGTTGCCAAGAGTAAGCGGGAGAGTTTTAGAAAACTAACCGATCAGATTGCTCTATCCGTTGGCCGCTGGGTCATGGGACAGACATCCATAGCCCTTCTGCACTCAATTTTGATTTTCACTCTTCTGACAATTCTTGGCTCGCCCTTTGCGCTGCTTCTAAGTTTGACGGCATTCCTGCTTGCTCTGATTCCTCTGGTTGGACCGGCGAGCGCAGGTGTGCTGGTGGTTGGTGTGACCTATCTTTCAGGCGCTCCCTTTGCCCTGGTAGTTGCCATCTACTACCTGGTCTATCTGCAGATTGAGGCCTATCTAATTGGTCCAAGAGTTATGCAGAGGGCAGTGTCCGTGCCAGCGGCAGTTGTTGTGATTGCAGCTTTGATAGGTGGAACTCTGCTGGGTGTAATTGGTGCCCTGGTAGCAATTCCTATTGCCGCCGGAATCCTGCTGATAGTTCGCGAAGTTTGGATGCCCAGACAGCAGGCTCGCTAGTAGCTGGTTGGAAGCGGCGAAGAGCCAGGAGACACTTCCTGGGCAATCGCGTTCAGAACTCTCCTCGTTGCACCCTCACCAACCCAAAGATGCTTCTCCCCATCGAATGCCAGCAGTTTTGCCTTTGGTAAGACACTGAATTTTTCTCTCGCCTGATCAGGGTTTAGAAACTCATCCAGCTCGGGAACAAGAGCAACGAGTGGAATTGGAACGTCCTGCCACCTCTCAAGATCCTGCTGGGTTGCTCTTCGCAGAGGAGGCGAGAGCAGGATTGCGCCAGAAATGTCTAAATCGGGTCCGTATTTGATTGCCAGCTCTGTGCCAAATGACCAGCCAATCAGCCATGGTTTGGGAAGGTTACGTTCGCTGCAGAATTTAACGGCAGCTTCGACATCAAACCTCTCTCCAATGCCATCTGCGAATGACCCGGTTGAGGTGCCGCGAGGCGAGGTTGTGCCGCGGGTATTAAAGCGAAGCACCGCTGCGGAGAGAAGCTCGGGAAGACGATTAGCCATTTTGCGAAGCAGGTGCGAATCCATGAATCCGCCGTGTGTGGGAAGAGGGTGAAGGGTAATGAGCGTCACCTTCACCGGCTTATCTTTTGGAAAAGCAAGCTCGCCCACCAAGACCTCTCCATCTGAGGTTCTGAGTTCTATTTCTTCGCGAATGCTTGGAAGCTCAGTGTTGGACGTAATCTCCATCAGGGAAGCAGCCCATCGAAAATCTTCCAGCAGTGGTTATGAAAGTGTCTTCTCGACTGCACTCCCCTGTGTGTGTCCCAGGCAACGGTGTGAACATCGCCGGGAGTTATCAAAACAACACACATCGGACAAACCCAGCTCTTTCCCTCCTCAGCATTACTGCCGGTGGTTTGGGAAACTTCAAACTCAATGCCGCGCTTTACTTCGATGTGAGGAAGTGATGTGCGAAGTCTGGTGAGGTCTAGCTCTTGATACTCACGCTTCACAGCGCCACGGCGCCTTTTGCCTCTGGCCATTAGTACCAGTTGTTTTTGTCAGAGTGCACAAGTGCTGCGCAGGGGGATCCGTAGCGGCCATCGATGTAGCCAAGTCCCCACCTGACCTGAGTCTCAGGATTGGTTCTCCAGTCAGCTCCAGCTGAAGCCATCTTGCTGGCAGGGAGCGACTGCGGAATTCCATAGGCACCAGAAGAGCGGTTGGTTGCATTCCAGCGCCAATTACTTTCTCTCTCCCACAGCTTCACAAGACACGAGTACTGATTGAAATCCCAGCCGCGCTTGGTTACTTCGCCCAGCGCAAACTCTTTCACGCTGCCAGGTTCTGGGTAGGAGGCGATTCTCACGGTTACACCCCTGGCCGCCTGACCCGTGAGCACCTCGAAGTCACCTCTGGCATAACCATCGCCCTGGGCAGGCTTGATGGTCAGCGACTGGTAGTCGCCATCGATTTCGGGAAAGACCTGCATGGTGTTGGCACTTGCCATGGTTCCCGAATACGGGTCAATGACGGTGACCATGGTCAGGGCGGATGCAAAAAAGTAGCCCAGGACGGCTAGGTGGCGCCTTGGGCGAGTTGATTGCACTGCGTGTCTTCCCACAGTCCTCCTGTTAGAGGCCTTAAGCCTAATAAAGCTCAGTTTTTATGGCAATTAACCCAGTATTCGCTGGGTATTTAGGGCAGTGACCACCTGGGCCAAAAACTCATTCACCTCAAGCTTGTTAGGTCCCCCCTTGGCCCTGCCAAGCTCCCAGGTGCGAATAGCCATTGGTTCTGGAGCTAGCAGCACACCCTCATGGATTCTGATCTGGTCTAGCAGTTGATTGAGCTGCTTTGGTCTGTAGCCATTTCTAGATGGAGTGAATCTAGTTGCTTCTTCTCTGGCTAGGACCTCACCAATTACACCGATTAGTCTTCGGTTCTCTCTTTTCAGCTCGAGCTTTCCAATTCGCTCAAGGCGCTGAGAGATTTCTCGATTTTCAAAGTCATCCGCAATCTTCGCTAGCGCAGCATCGACCTCATCGATGCGATACCCGGCGGGCACCAAATCGAACTTGGCAACTGCCAGCATGCTGGGGGTGACAATTCGGCTCTGGGGATTCTCATACTGTCTTCTGACTCTATCGAGAAGGGCATCCACTGCCTCTGGGTCATATCCCAAAAGCTTTCCGGAGACCTTTCCAAGGCTCATCAGAATGCCACAAGTGAGAGTAGGTAGGCGATGAAGCACGAAGGCAGCATCGAATCAAGTCGATCCATAAACCCTCCGTGTCCGGGTAGAACATCTCCCATATCTTTGACGTTTAAGTCTCTTTTTATTAGCGACTCAGATAGATCCCCTAGCACTGAGCTAATAAGAATCGCTACTGCGAATAGTAAACCAAACCAAAATGAAGAGGAAGTTAAATACCCCGTGAGGAATCCCCCGGCCAGTGCTCCGGCCACCGAGGCCAGAAAACCCTCCCAGGTTTTCTTCGGAGAGATGGTCGGAATCAGTTTTGTTCGACCAAAGAACCTACCCACCAAATAACCAAAGGAATCAATCATCACCACGGTTATCACCAGAGAGAAGACCCAGGCGGTTCCATTGTCTTTGTTTATCAGTAGCACGGCATAGCTAATCAAAAGTGGAACGTACACCAGCTGAAAACCAATTGCACCAAAGTCTCTGAGGCTTTGCTTGATTGATGTGAACTGCTTTGCAACTGTCAGTTCAAATATGCGCACTACAACCAGAATTGCAACGCAGGCCAAGAGCGAAAACCATTGACCGGGACCTTGAAAGAAATATGAGCTGTAGACAATGACAGGCGCAGCTAAAGGCGCGATCTTGGGAACGGACCAACCTGAAAAGCGCAGAACGTTTGTGAGCTCCCTCAGGGCCATTAAGGACGCAAACGCCACCCAGGTTGTGAAGGCCAGCGGGTGAAGCAGCGAAACAAGGAAGACTCCGCCCAAACTGAAGCCAACGATCAGCCTTGGGCCTAGCGTGCGGGTCTTTGAGCTGTCCAACTAAACCTCGAGAAGTTCGGCCTCTTTGTTTTTCAGCGCCTCATCAATCTTGTCAACGTGAGACTTAGTCATCGCTTCGAGCTCCTTTTCGGCTCTTTCGATCTCGTCCTCTCCAGCTGACTTCTTAAGCGCCTCTAAATCTTCTTTTGCCTTGCGCCTGATGTTTCTGACCGAGACCCTGCCGTGCTCGGCCTTATCGCGAGTGAGTTTGACGTATTCCTTGCGGCGCTCTTCAGTGAGCTCGGGAAGATTGATTCGAATCACAGTGCCATCGCTGTTTGGCTGAGCACCAAGATTTGGCATGGCGAGTAGTGCCTTTTCAATTGCAGTCATGGCTCCCTTGTCGTAAGGGCTAATCAAGATTGATCTGGCTTCGGGACTCTGAATTCCAGCTAGCTGAGAAAGTGGAGTTGGTGTTCCGTAGTAATCGACCATGACCTTTTGGAACATAGCTGGATTAGCTCTGCCGGTGCGGACGGATGCAAAGTCTTCCTTGGTGGCATCTAGGGCCTTGTCCATTTTTTCTTTTGTCTCGGACAGAATCTGAGAAATCATTGCTTACTTCCTTGTGGCTATGGTTTGACGTAGGTTCCGACTTGCTTACCAAGGAGCGCGGCAGCAACATCTTTCATGCCAAACACTCTCATCGGCATCTTGTTATCCATGCAGAGCGAGAAGGCGGTGGCATCGACAACTCTTAGGCCCTGCACCAGAGCCTCCTGATAGCTAATCTCACTCAGCTTCGTAGCATTTGGATCGCGCTTTGGATCCGCGGAGTAAACGGCATCAACGCCATTCTTAGCAACCAGCACTTCGTCAGCGTGAATTTCAAGAGCTCTTTGTGCAGCAACGGTGTCAGTTGAGAAATATGGAAGACCGGCACCGGCTCCGAAAATTACTACTCTTCCTTTTTCGAGGTGTCTAATTGCACGCAGCGGAAGATAAGGCTCTGCAACCTGAGCCATGGAGATTGCGGTCTGAACTCGAACCGATGCTCCGGCTTGTTCCATAAAGTCTTGAAGAGCCAGGGCGTTCATTACTGTTCCCAGCATTCCCATGTAGTCGGCGCGACCTCTGTCCATGCCGCGATTGGAAAGCTCTGCTCCGCGGAAGAAGTTTCCACCACCAACAACAATTGCGATCTCGACATCCTTGGCCGCAGCCGCGATGTCCTTAGCGATCTCGGAGACAACATCTGGGTTAACTCCCAGGGATCCTCCACCAAAGGATTCTCCGGAGAGTTTCAGTAATACCCTGCGCTTTTTCGCCACTTTTGAACCTCCAAGAGCCAATCCCGAGGTCAATCCTAGGGGGAAAGCTAAAGGGGCCCAGCTTTAGGCCAGACCCCTTGGAAGCTTCGGAATTTATGCCCCGACGCGGAAGCGAACGAAGCCGGTTAGCTTCAGTCCTGCCTGCTCGGCAATCTTGCCAACCGAGAACTTGTTGTCCTTGGCGAAGTCCTGGTCCACCAGACAGCTCTCCTTGAAGAAGCCGTTCACACGGCCCTCCACGATCTTTGGCAGCGCTGCCTCTGGCTTACCCTCGTTGCGTGCGGTCTCGGTAGCGATCTCTCGCTCTTTGGCCACAACATCCGCTGGGATCTCGTCTCGGGTTAGGTACTGCGGGCTAAAGGCTGCAATGTGAACTGCGATGTCGTGAGCAGTATCAGCATTCGCACCCTCATAACCCAGCAGAACTCCGACCTGCGGAGGCAGGTCACGGCTGGTCTTGTGCAGGTATGCATCAACCGCTGGAGCCTCAATGACAGAAATCCTTCTCAGCTCCACTTTTTCACCCAGGATTGCGGCCTGGTCGGTGATGGCATCTGCCACGCTCTTGCCTGCGGCATTCGAGGCAAGGGCTGTTGCAACATCCTTCGCACCCGATGCAAACGCAGCGTCTGCGATCTGCTCGGCAAGTGCCACGAAGTTTTCAGCCTTGGCTACGAAGTCTGTCTCGCATGCCAGCTCCAGGAGCATGGCCTTGCCAGCGGCAACCCGAGCGACAACCAAACCGTTAGAGGTTGAACGTCCCTCGCGCTTAGAAACACCCTTGAGTCCCTTGAGACGAAGCAGCTCAAATGCTTTTTCGATATCTCCGTTGGCCTCATCGAGTGCGGACTTGCAGTCCATCATTCCGGCGCCGCTCTTTTCGCGCAGTGCCTTTACATCGCTTGCGGTGTAGTTAGCCATTATTCAGCCGCCTTCTCTTCGCTCTTAGCGGTTTGTGATTCACCCTCTAGTAGTTCGCGCTCCCACTCAGCCAGTGGCTCAGCTTCTGCACCACCCTTGTTGTGGCGAGCAATCATGCCATCAGCTGCCGCGTCGGCGATGATCTTGGTTAGCAGTTCGATTGAGCGAATAGCGTCATCGTTTCCAGGAATACCAATGGTGACCTCGTCTGGATCGCAGTTGGTGTCAAGGATTGCAATCACTGGGATTCCCAGCTTGTTTGCCTCAGTGACAGCAAGGTGCTCCTTGTTGGTGTCAACCACCCAGATTGCACTTGGGGTTTTGTGAACGTTTCTGATTCCACCCAAAGACTTCTCTAGCTTGTCTTTTTCGCGCTTGAGCATCAGTAGCTCTTTTTTGGTTAGACCCGACTTGGTTGGGTCTTCAAAGTCATAAGTCTCAAGTTCCTTCAGTCGCTGAATGCGCTTGGCAACAGTTGAGAAGTTTGTCAAAAGTCCACCGAGCCATCTTTGGTTGATGTATGGCTGACCAACGCGCAGGGCTTCGGTAGCGATTGGCTCCTGTGCCTGCTTCTTGGTTCCGACGAACATGATTGATCCACCATTGGCAACCAGATCACGGACAAAGTTATATGCCTTGTCGATGTAATCAACTGACTGCTGAAGGTCGATGATGTAGATACCGGAGCGGTCGGTGAGAATATGCCGCTTCATTTTTGGATTCCATCTGCGAGTCTGATGTCCGAAGTGGACACCTGCATCGAGCAGCTGGCGCATGGTTACGCTGGCCATAAGGCACTCCTTTGGACACAAATGTGTCCACTCAGTTTCTGGTCAAGGCGGTTGCTCTGACCCCTGGCAAGACCTGACCACTAGAACCCCCGTGAGGGACCGAGCTAGCGGGATTTGTTGGTCTTACGCGAATTCGCCTTCCTTTCGGAAGGCGTGTTATCAGCATAACAGCGAAACTGGGGCTTATCCACGGCCTCTTCGGCCCCAGAACCCTGGCGTGAGTGGCTTTGGCAGGGTACAAAGATGATCAAATTAATCTCGCTTCTTACCCTTGTAATTGCAGCCCTAACCCAACCAGTCAAATCGCCCGAAATCTGGGCCACGCCAATCCCAGATTTTGAAAACCGTCACTTTCCAAACTATGTGCTTCCTGCCAGCAAGTGGGGTGCAGGTCACAGAGGAATAGATCTGCTTGTTAAAGATCAAGAGCAGATAAAAAGCCCATTCAGTGGAACCGTTCACTTTCAAGGCAAGATCGTCGATCGCAATGTGCTTACGCTGAAAAGCAGTTCAGGGCTGCTTGCCTCTTTTGAACCAATTTGCAGCAATCTGTCCGCTGGGGATGATGTAACTAAAGGAGATCAGATTGGGCATTACTGTGCAGGAGCAGAGAACTACGAGGAGCATTGCGAAATGTGCATTCACTTCTCAGTAAGAAGTGAGCATGGTTATTTAAACCCGCTGCTATTTGTTTCCACAATCAAACCGAGTGTGATCGTTTCCTAGGCTCTTGGGTGGGCCTGCTCGAAGGCGTCCCTGAGTCTTTCGACTGATACGTGGGTGTAGATCTGAGTCGTGGCAAGCGATGAGTGGCCGAGAATTTCTTGAACGGCGCGAAGGTCTGCACCGTGGTCTAGCAGGTGTGTTGCAGCCGAGTGACGCAAGGTGTGAGGCCCTGCTGCTCCGGTTGGAGTTTGCGCGAGTTGATTTGCAACCAGCGAGTAGAGCTGTCTGACTCCGACTCTCTTTCCGCGAGATGTCAGCAGAACCGAGTTTGGCGAAGATTCGATTTCAAATTTCTTTCTCCCCTCTCTGATCCAGGTGTCGAGAGCCTTGGCAGCTTGTTCACCATATGGCAGCATGCGCTGCTTATTGCCCTTACCCGTGACCTTAAGAAGTCGCCTAGAGAAATCAACATCCGAAATGTCTAGGGATGCAAGTTCGCTAACTCGCATGCCAGTTGCGTAGAGAAGCTCAAACGCACACAAGTCCCTCTGTGCTGATGGATTATCTGTGGTGGCTGCCGCCTGCAATCTTTCAAACACCTCTGAGAGAGATCTTTCGCTTGCCACTTTGGGAAGAGTTCGGTCGAGTTTCGGGGCACGCAGTCTCAGCCCAGGATCTGAATCGATTTCACCGCGCTGAAAAAGGTATGCGGTGAAGGCCTTGACGCTCGAGGTCTTTCGAGCGAGGGTGCTTTTAGTTGCACCTGCTTCTGATTGTCGCCACATCCAATCTCGAAGGGAGTCAAGCGAAAGTTCCTGTTTGGAATCAGCTAGGAAAGTCAGGTAGTCGCTGATGTCTGCTTTGTAGGCCTTGAGCGTGTTAGTACTCATTCCCCTTGCCTGAAGCGAGGAAAGAAACAGTGCCAGAGCCTTGTCCACACTGCCAGATTAGGCTAGCGAGCCAATATTCCTTGGACATCGCGAAGACTGACCCCTGACTCCCTAGCAATTTCCTCAGAAGTCTTTGCCCCGTTGAGAATTGCATCATCGATGCGCCTTTTAATTTGTGCAGGATGGTTCTTGGGAATTTCCCCAAGCCAAATTGGATCGGCTATGCCAAGAGAAATCAAATAATTGCAGCCTGCGGCAGGCGGGAATGTGCTGGGTCCTGCGACGGCATAGGTGCCGCGACCAAGCTGCCGAGAGTGTGATGCCGTGTTTCGAGATCCTGATCGAAAGCCAGCTTCGACCACATAAGTTTCGGACGCGCAGGCTGCAATCAAACGATTTCTTTGCAAGAAGCGAAAGCTGGTGGGTGCTGTCTGGCAGGCAACCTCGCTGATCATTGCGCCACCCTCCTGAACAATTCGATGGAAAAGCTCCCAATTAGATTGCGGATAGGCGCGGTCTAATCCTCCCGCCATGAAGGCTGCAGTCTTGAGCCCTCTCGCAAGTGCTGCATTGTGAGCCGCCGAGTCAATACCTATTGCTCCCCCTGAAATCACTGGGCGATTCAGTTTTGCCACCAATCGAGCTGTGTTCGAAAGTCCAACATCACTAGGTTTGCGAGCACCAACGATTGCAACTGTCTCCTGTTCGAGAAACGAAACATCCCCTGCGACCCAGAGCAGATACGGATCGTGTGGATAGAGGTCTGAAAGTCTTTCAAAAAGCTTTGGTGCATCGAAGGGAAATACTGGTCTTGCATTCCAGCGGATAGCTCTTTCGATTACTGCAATCTCGTTTCGGTGAGGCAGTCGCAACTTGATTCGCTCGATGATTTCCGGAATCTGATTCCGATACTCAACTGGAACCAGATCTGGCCAGATGATGGGTGCTGTGCCATCTTTGAAATCAGCGAGCGCCGCTATCCCCCGCTGCTCAAAGATGAGCCTCGCCAGCGCGTCACCTGGTTCGTGAAGAAGTGACCAGAGAATGGTTTGCTCTTGCTCGAAAGTGGTTTGCATCAGATTTTCCTTTTTGGAAGATGATGCAGCGAACTAGTGGCTTTGTTTACTTCTTTGTGTGAATCTGTGGATAACTAGGGCTTATCGCCGACTGCTAGTTCCTCGGGGATCTCGAGATCGCGCTTGCCTATCTCCTCAAGGTTTACATCCTTGAAGGTCATGACCTTGACCTGCTTCACGAAGCGGTCAGTGCGATAGATGTCCCAGACCCAGACGTCCTGCATGGTGATTTCGAAGTAGAAGTCGGTCGTTGTTTCGATTCGCTTGAGCTCAACCTCGTTGCAGAGGTAGAAGCGCCGCTCGGTTTCGACCACATAGCGAAACATCTTCACTACGTCGCGGTATTCGCGATAGAGGGAAACCTCCGCGTCGCGGTCGTAGTCTTCGAATTCCTCGTCCATGGCGGTCAGTCTAAACCCCCTGAGGCGGACAAAGTTTGGGGGCTGTTGAGAGCCAGTGTTACACCTATGTGAACAGATTTAGAGGAGCTCAAAATCTGCTCTAGGCTAGGGATTTATTAGGAAGGAATAGGTAGCTTGTCCGCAGAAACCCCAAAAGTCACCATCAAGGTTGGATCCAAGGAAACCGAGCTGGCGGTAGTTAGCGCTACCGAGGGTCACAGCGGAATCGACATAGCGAACCTGATGGCAGAGACCGGACTTGCCACCTTCGACCAGGGCTTTGTTAATACCGCCTCCACCAAGAGTGCCATTACCTATATCGATGGTGAAAAGGGAATCCTGAGATACCGCGGTTATCCAATTGAGCAGTTAGCTGAGAAGAGGAGCTTTCTGGATGTTGCCTTCCTACTTATCTATGGAGAGCTTCCCACCAAAGACCAGCTGGCTGAGTTTGACGAGAAGATCCGTCGCCACACACTTCTGCACGAGGACCTAAAGGACTTCTTCCGAGCTTTCCCGCAGTCGGCACACCCAATGACCGTTATCTCAGCGGGTATTTCAGCTCTCTCAACTTTTTATCCTGATTCGCTTGATCCGAAAAACCAAGAGCAGGTTGAGCTATCGACCATCAGGCTGCTCGCCAAGGTTCCGGTTCTAGCTGCCTACGCTCATAAGACCTCTATTGGTCAAGCGCTGATGTATCCGGATAACTCTTTGAACATGGTCGAGAACTTCCTGCGGATGACCTTTGGCAACATGGCCGAGAAGTATGTTCAGAACCCGGTTGTCACTAAGGCTCTCGACACTCTGCTGCTTCTTCACGCAGACCACGAGCAGAACTGCTCAACGTCGACGGTGAGACTGGTCGGATCTTCTCAGGCAAACCTATTCGCTTCGGTTTCTGCTGGAGTAAGCGCTCTGTTTGGTCCCCTGCACGGCGGAGCAAACGAGGCCGTTCTCGAGGTGCTGCAGTTCATTCATGATTCCGGCGAGGGTGTGAATAGATATCTCGAGCGCGTGAAGAACAAGGAAGATGGCATTCGCTTAATGGGCTTTGGTCACAGGGTCTACAAGTCCTTTGACCCCAGAGCCAAGATTGTGAAGGCAACTGCCGACAAGGTTCTGAAGGAACTCGGCGTCAACGATCCACTACTTGACATCGCTAAGGAACTGGAAGCAGCAGCGCTGGCCGACGAGTACTTCGTGGAAAGAAAGCTCTACCCCAACGTTGATTTCTACACCGGTGTTATCTACAAAGCCATGGGATTCCCGCCAAAGATGTTCACTCCGCTCTTTGCCATTGGAAGACTTCCAGGTTGGATTGCCCACTGGCGAGAAATGATGAAGGACTCACACACCAGAATCGGAAGACCCCAGCAGGTCTACGTAGGTCCTATTGAGAGAAGCGTCTAAAAAAGCTAACTTGCGTATCGCCGTAAGTTTTTTCTAAGTACCGCTCAAGACCCGCAACGTCCGGCTTTGAGCTCTTGGCACTTCTCTCCAAAACTAAAACTCCATTGGCACTTAGTTTTTCAACCAAAAGTCCGAGTATCTCTTGCAGCTTGGTTTCTGAGAAATCATATGGTGGATCTACAAAAACCAGATCAAATTCATGTTCTACGGCATTTAGGTAATTGGCCGCATCCTTGTTTCGAAGCTCCACCGAGACCTCAATGCCCTGCTTAGCAAGGGCATTGGTCACCAGATCAGAATTCTTTTTGCAAACAGCAAAAGCGGATTTTGATTTTTCGACCATCACCAGCGAACTAGCGCCTCTGGAAAGGGCTTCGAGTCCCAGTGCTCCAGAACCCGCGAAGAGATCTAACACCTTCGCAGCTTTGACAGCTCCTTGGTTTTCAAGGGTTGAAAAAAGGCTCTCCTTCACCCTGTCTGAGGTGGGCCTAGTCTCCTTAGCGGCTGCTGACAGCCTCAGAGAGCCTGCTAGGCCGGAGATAATCCTGCTCATAAGGTGAGCCTAGCCAAAAGCCTCAGTGCCAAGCTCCAAGATTGTTAGGTGCTGGAAAACGGAGAAAAGCTAACCCTGCTTGGGGACAAGACGTCCCGCGCTCTTTCCAAGCAGCTGGGTATAACCCATGTGGGTCAGCTGCTCCAGCACTACCCAAGAAGATACATAAAGCGCGGAGAGCTCACTCCGATGGCGGAGCTGCCGATCGGTGAAGTGGCGACGGTGGTTGGCGAAATAGTTTCCCTTTCTGCTCGTTACACCAAGGGTCGCGGTGGTCACATTCTCGAAGCAACAATTTCCGATGGCACATCAAAGATGAGCCTCGCCTTCTTCGGTCAAGCCTGGCGGAAAGACGAACTCACCAAGGGCAAGCGAGGGCTATTCAGCGGCAAGGTTGGCATCTTTTCAGGGAAGCTCCAGCTCACCCATCCGGACTACGAGCTCTTCGAAGACATCGACGAAAAGGAAGCCAAAGCCTGGGCAGATCTTCCAATCCCCGTCTATCCCGCAACCGCTACTCTCCCAAGCTGGCGAATCGAAAAAGCGATTTCCCAGGTCCTTGGACTGGCAGATATCAAAGAGCTGATCCCCAAAGAGATTCTTGAAAAGGAAAAAGTCATTGGGCTGAAAGATGCTATTTACAAGATTCACAGGCCAAGCTCCGAGAAAGACTTTGTAGATGCAAGAAAGAGTCTGAAATTCCATGAAGCTTTGATTTTGCAAACAGGACTGCTGCTAAAGCGTCAGGCTTATGAAAATCAGGAAGCTGCTTTGCTGGATGATTCTTCACTGGCTATGGAATTTGAAAAGCACCTGGAATTCGAATTCACAAAGTCGCAGCTACAGGTAATTGCTGAAATTGAAAAGGATTTAGCCAGCGGAAGACCCATGCACAGACTGCTGCAGGGAGAAGTCGGATCAGGAAAGACTGTGATTGCCCTTAGAGCAATCATGCTTGCCGCTGCCAAGAAGCTTCAGTCGGCACTGCTTGCTCCAACCGAAGTTCTCGCGGAGCAGCACTTCCACTCAATACAAACCACACTCGGACCAGAACTAACCAGAGCATTAGGGGTTCGACTTCTGACCGGGAGCATGAATGCTGCTGAAAAGAAAAAAGCTCTATTAGATATGGCCAGTGGCAAATGCCTACTCGCTATTGGAACGCATGCTCTTTTCTCTGAGAAGGTTCAGTTTGCCGAGCTTGGCTTGGTTGTCATCGACGAGCAACACCGTTTCGGGGTTATGCAGCGAGAGGCAATCAAAGGTAAGGGCAAAAAGGTTCCCCACGTTCTCACAATGACCGCAACGCCAATTCCGAGAACCATAGCCATCACAGCCTTTGGAGATCTCGATGTTTCCACACTGCGCGAGCTGCCGGGAGGAAGAAAAGCGATTGAAACACACCTGGTTGCCATTTCTAATCCGGCATTGGTGTCGAGGGTCTGGCAGAGAGTGAATGAAGAGATTCAAAAGGGTAGGCAGGTATTTGTGGTCTGCCCCCGCATCAGCGGAAAAGAGTATGAGGACGAGCTTGAAGCTCAAGACAGCATTGCTCCGGCTGCAGCTACCGAAGTTTTTGATTCACTAGCTCGCAACCCAGCGCTTTCAGGTGTTCGCATGGGGCTCATGCACGGAAGGCTAGCTACCGAAGAGAAGCAAGATGTTATGCAGGCCTTTGCTGCCAAAGAACTAGACCTGCTGGTAGCAACCACAGTGATTGAAGTTGGTGTGAATATCCCTAACGCAACTGTGATGGTGATACTCGATGCCGATCGCTTTGGCATCTCCCAGCTTCATCAGCTCAGGGGAAGAATTGGCCGAGGTAAGCATGCTGGGATATGCCTTTTGCTATCGGGCGGGGAACCAGAATCCCTAGCTCACCAAAGGCTTGAGGCAATTGTGGAGACCAACGACGGCTTCAAACTAAGTGAGATGGACCTTGAGCTGCGCGGCGAGGGAGATGTGCTTGGAGAAAACCAGTCGGGCATGAGATCTCAGCTGAAGATGCTGAAGGTTACATCGGATGGCGAACTTGTTCAGCATGCTCGAGAACTTGCGGAAGAGATAATCAAAAAGCCAATCAGCAAGGATTTACTTCGCGGGGTGGAGCTGATGCAGCCAGATGCCCTCGCTGCCAGCTAGAAAAGACTCTCACTCAAGATTTCACTTAGCCAAGTCTTGCGATGGATTTCACAAGGCCCAAAAGATCTGAGCGCTTGGATGTGAAAGTCTGAACTGTAGCCCTTGTTGGATTCAAAACCATACTGCGGATACTTCTCAGACATCTGAATCATCAACTGGTCCCGCTCGACTTTGGCAATTACAGAAGCAGCCGCCACAGATGCGCAGTCTCGATCGGCCTTGGTCCTGATGGTGACGTTCTTGAGCTCGAGCCAATTCTGATTGCCATCGAGCAGGATGGCAGAATTTTCTAAAGCAAGCTTTTCTAGGCACTCAAGCCCTGCGCGCCTGAGTGCTGCGATGATTCCGGATCTGTCGATGAACCCAGCATCAACAAAAGACACTGCATACTCTCCCCAGGATCTCACTTGGGTCGCTACCTCAGCCCTTTTAGCTTCTCGAATGAGTTTTGAATCCTTTAGGTTTGCTGGTTGTTCGCCAAGTCTTTCGCTTTTTAGAACAAAGGCAGCAACTGCTATTGGGCCAGCCAGTGATCCTCTTCCAACCTCGTCAATGCCGATTATGGCTTGGTGGGTTTTTAGAAGCTCGGTTTCAAGCTCAAGGGTTGGGAACGTCACGGAAGGTTTCGGGATAGTTATTTAGCCAGGTCCAGTTTTCAAATGGCCAGCTGATTATGAAGGCGTTACCAACCACGACCGACCTTGGAACAAACCCCTTGGTTGGTAGGTCCTGGTGATAGCGCGAATCGGTGGAGTTTGGTCTGTTGTCTCCCATCACCCAGTAGTGATCGGCAGGAACCGTTACTGAAAACTCGAGTTCCGATGGAGCATTTGGTCCTACGTAGGGCTCATCAATTGGCTGGCCATTGATGGTTAGCTTTCCATCCGCATCGCAGCAGACCACGTTGTCCCCTGGAAGCCCAATGACTCGTTTGACGAGGTGCTCGGCGGAATCGGGAGCAGTGATGCCAAAAGTTCCGAGTATGAAATCGCTTAACTCTTCAATTGGCTCTTTCGGAGTATCTGGAATTGAGCCGAGCCAGCCTCCGGGATCCCTAAATACAACTACATCCCCGCGATTGATAGGTGTTACCTCAGGGGCTGTGACGTTCACGATGATTCGGTCGTTTATCTGCAGTGTCTCGAGCATTGAGCCCGATGGGATGAAGAAAGACCTAATCAGAAATGCCTTGATGGCAACGGAGAGAACCAGAGCGGTTCCCACTATGACAACAAAGTCAATTAGGAAAGATAGAAACCAGTTTTTCTTCAGGCGCCTTATAGTGCGTCGAAGCGATGCTAGAAAGGACTGATTTCGGGGTCTTTCCCCGGATTGCGACATAGGCCCTAGTCTAAATTAGGCGTCTTGGTTATCGCGCTTTTCGCGAATCTTTGATGCCTTACCACTTAGATCGCGCAGGAAGTAGAGCTTGGCTCTCTTCACGTCTCCCTTGGAAACGACCTCAATCTTGTCAATTGATGGGGAGTGAACTGGGAAAGTCCTCTCAACACCAACCTGGAAGGAAACCTTGCGAACAGTGAAAGTCTCGCGAACACCGCTACCTGAGCGAGCTAGCACGATTCCCTGGAAGACCTGAACACGCGAGCGGTTACCTTCAACGATGTTTACGTGAACCTTTACGGTGTCACCAGGACGAAAGTCTGGAACATCGGTCTTGAGGGTCTTGGAGTCGACTGAATCGAGAATGTGCATTTTCTGCTCTTTCCTTTAGCGCGCAGGACTAAACGGTTTCTATTTGGTGATTCTGTGCTCTTTGCTCCCCTGCGGCAGAGGCCCTGGGCACAGCGCTAAATTCTGCCACAGCCAGCCCCTGACCACAACCTCTAGAGCAGATCCGGCCGGTTTTGCTCAGTCCTCTGAAGCGATCGCTGCCTTCTCCAGGCCTCTATTTCAGCGTGGTGACCAGAAAGCAGCACTTCTGGGACTTCAAGCCCTCTCCAAGACTGCGGCTTGGTGAAACTTGGATATTCCAAAAGACCATCGGCGTGAGATTCATCATCTAGAGATTCACTGTTTCCTATCACCCCTGGGATAAGCCTGCAGATTGCCTCGATCATCACAACCGCCGCAACCTCGCCGCCATTTAGAACATAGTCACCGATTGAAAGCTCCAATACTTCGGTCTTCGTCTTGGCATACTCAACTACTCGCTGGTCAATACCCTCATACCTTCCGCAGGCAAAGATCAGATGCTCTTTGGTTGATAGCTCTTTTGCGATGTCCTGATTGAAGAGATTTCCTGCAGGAGTTGTGAAGATAACGGTAGGTTTTCCAACCAGAATCTCATCAAAAGCTTCTCCCCAAGGCTCTGGTTTCATAACCATCCCTGCGCCGCCTCCGTATGGGGTGTCGTCAACTGTTCGGTGGCGATCATGTGTGTAGTTACGTAGGTCATGCGCCTTGAACTGAATTAGCCCGGATTCTTTGGCTTTACCTAGCAGCGAGAGATCTAGGACTGAGAAAAAGTCAGGGAAGATCGAAATTGCATCAATTCGCATCTTGAGACTCCAGTTCCTCGAAGAGTCCGCCTGGAGGTGTAATCTCAACTTTCCCATTGGTGAGGTCAACCGTTGGGACGAATGCTCTTACAAATGGAAGTAGAACTTCCCTATCTGCTTGCCTTATAACCAACAGGTCCTGAGCTGGAAGATGATCAACCCGAACCACCTCGCCAACTTCTTGACCATCGCGCACAACCTTCAAACCAACTAGCTGATGGTCATACCAGGCATCGGGTTCGACAGGTAGTTCCGCATGGTCTTTTTCAATCAACAGAATTGCTCTTATGAGAGACTCTGCAGCCGTCCTATCTTCGATGCCCTCAAAGAAGACAACCGGTGCATTGTTATACCAGCGAAGTTCTTTCACAGTTAGCGTCTTACCAAACCAAGGTGAGTCCTCCGGAACCTGCAGCTGCACGACATTTCCCGGAGCAAAGCGCTCATCAGGAGAATCGGTATAGAGCTCTAACTTGATTGCGCCTTTGAGGCCGTGTGCTTTGAGCAGGCGGCCTACCCGAAGCGACGTGGTGTTAGTAATCGGTATCCACCACGTCTACACGGATTCGCTTGCCATCGCTAAGCGCATTGACAATTGTTCTAAGCGCTGTCGCAGTCTTTCCACCCTTACCAATCACTCTTCCCAGATCATCAGGGTGAACCCTGATCTCTAGAAGGTCGCTCTTGCCGATGGTGCGCAGCTCAACCGATACCTCATCAGGGTTATCAACTATTGCTCGCACCAGGTGCTTGAGTGTTGCAGACAGCATTTAGTTATTCGCTCTTTGGCTCTTCGCTTACTTCTTCAGTGGCCTCTGCAGCAGGCGCCTCGGCTGCAACTTCGGCTGGCGCTTCAGCGGCTACTTCTGCTACTGGCTCGCCAGCTGCCTCGGCAACTGGCTGAGCTGGCGCTTCAGCTGCTGGAGCTTCCTCTTGAACCTTGGCCTTCTTCTCTTCCTTTGGAAGAAGTACGGACTTCTTTGCAGTGTCAGGAGAGAAA
>Ga0207937_1000067_pt1 | contig 31556 bp, 27 predicted proteins | sample LakMenEpi04Sep11_FD_150668 | JGI IMG/M metagenome (GOLD analysis project Ga0207937, IMG submission 150668) | Freshwater microbial communities from Lake Mendota, WI - 04SEP2011 deep hole epilimnion (SPAdes) | ecosystem: Environmental > Aquatic > Freshwater > Lentic | place: Lake Mendota, Madison...
TCATCCTCGGTCACCTTGGAATTGAGAATGGAAAATTGAGAATGGATAATTATTAAGAAAACGCCGACCCGTACGGATTTCAATTCTCAATTCTCAATTCTCAATTCATTTCCCAATCGATGTCATCCCAGCGAAGCGATAGCGTTTCCGAGGGTGTTCGAAGCCCACCATAGCGACTCAACCCCAAGATCACTTGCCAAACGGGGTTGGCTTTTTTCATCAGCTTATCGACCACTTCGCTGGGGACAAACTCGTTGACCTTCACGGAGCTCTTCTGCGTCTTTACTTTGCAGAACGGATTCTCATCGATGATCTTCCAGTCGACTGCATCGTGCATGAATTGGCGCGCGAATTGGATCCGCTTGTGGATCGTCGTCGTGGCCATCCCTCTAGCTTTGAGCTTCTCGTGAAACTCTTTGGCATGGCCTGCCGTAATCTGGTTGATCCGGATCCCCTCGGGCATGAACTCTTTAAGGTTCGCTACTACCTGCTTCCAAACCGCAACCGTGGCCGGTTTGCGACTCTTGCCGTGGCGTTCGATGTAGCCATGTAGGAACGCATCGAGCGTTGGGATAACTACCTTCTCAGGAATCGGCTCTGGTTCGACCAATCCCACGGCGATGAGCTTTTCTCGCAGCGCCGGGGATTTGGCTAGCCAAGCTGCATCGTCCTGGGCCAGCCCAGATAAGAATTTGGTAGTCTTGAGGAAGACCTGGTGGTACAATCTAGAGGGAGAACAAAATGGACCTATACACAGAATCGATACGGCACCTCCCTCTAGGGGAGCGCCTGGAGCTTATCCAAACGATTTGGGATGACATTGTTTCAAACGATGAGCAAATCCCTGTGCCGAATTCCGCGTTTGAGGAAGCAAAGCGTCGGCGAGACGAAATGCTAGTGGATCCAGCAGTCGGATTGACTCACGACGAAGTTTGGAAAAAAATCAAAGATGCCAGACGGTGAGTACCGAGTTCGATACCATCCCCTTTTTCATACGGATGTATTGTCTGCCGCGAACTGGTACGACCGACATTAGGTTGGTCTGGGATTTAGTTTCCTTGAATGCGTCGAAGTAGCAACGCTAAAATTAGAAGAAGATCCCTATCTGCGTTCTTCTGTTGATTACGGTTTGCGGTACTGGCCGATTTCTCGGTTTCCATTCGTCGTCTTCTACGACATTCGAGAGCTTGAGATTCTTGTTCTTGGTGTGATGCACACCGCTCAGGAACATGAAGCATGGTTGCGACGAACCAGATAAAAAAACTTCGAGAATCAAACTTACTCTTGGGTGACCAAGCGTTCTCCTTGCCTTTCGAACTCTTCTAAATAATTGGGAAAACAGGTAAAAGTTCGATTCCTGTCCTGTCCGTTAGCTTTTTGAAGCCCGTGCTGCAAAACCTTGATTTTCACAGGGTTTTTCGCATTTCTGGCCATTTTATTTGGAGTTTTGGTGCGCCCATGCTGGCTCGGTGCATGGCGGTTCGCGGCGCTGCATTTCGCGTCGCGCACCCAAAATCGAGTCGTTTTTCGCGTCGCGTTGGAGTTTGTCAAAAAACCTTCTTTCATCGAGAAAACAGGCAAATCCAAAGCAGAGGCGGTAAGGGTTGCAATGGCTGTTTGTGATTTGACGCACCGTTGTAGCGAATGTTGCCCAAAGCACTCTGCTCAATCAGAGGAGAAGGTGCCCGGAACGTCATCGTGAAATAGATTTCAGACAGTCAGGAGTAGCGGTCGCAAGTGGACGAAAGAGATTTCAAGAGATGCTAAAGCCAGTCACTGCCCAAAATATTGAGTTCGATTTTTGGCATACAGCTACGTATGCTTTGCGGGGACTGCTTATAGCGTTTCTTCTTTCCTTTGTATGTTTGCCCAGTGGTCAGGGTATAGGCGCTCCGCCTGAGCAACCAGGAACTGGCTTACCCACGACAGTTGAGCACGACATCGCGCCTTGGGATGGGCCTGCATTCGGCTTTTGGATTCCAGCGGAACCATTCGGTGGGAAAATTGATTCTTGGATTTATTTGAGGATTTGGGATGCACCAGAGCGATCCCAGAAGAAGTTTGTCTTTCCGGATGAGTCCGTTCCGAGGAGTTTGGGCGCGGTGGTGTATTTCATGGATCTGAAATCACCGAGCTCGGTCAACTGGAGGAGTCAGCCGCGTCACGAATTGAAAGGTTCGGTCCGATTCATCAAGTCGAATCGTGTCCAGCCAATTGTAGGTGAATTCGATTTCGTATCAGAAAAAGGAACTGCGCTGAAGGGCAGATTTGAAGCTCAATGGATATCGAAGAGCCGGATTGACGAAAACGTTCAAAAGAGCGACACAACGAACTCGCGGTAAAATCTGGCGATGTAGATGGCGACTCGCCTCGTAGGCTCGAGCAGGATTCTTGGAAGCTCGGGCCACTTGAGTGTTTTGGGTCTGTAGCTATCCTCGCTGAAATCCTTTCGCTGCAGCTAAGACAAACGGCAGGTAACACCGTACTGGGCAGATGGCGCTGCTACTTAAAAATAGTAGCAGCCGTGCGCAACCACTCCGGTGTCCCGTCAGATTGATTCCTGCCCCTCGCCTAAAGAACTCGAAAGGAAGTCGATCCGGCATAAATCAATCTTTTGGCATGGATTCACCTCTGCCAGACACCTCTAGGGAGCTCAAATCGGTATTCTGTAGGAGGAGTATTATTTCGGTCCTCTCTTTTTAATACAGGCGGAAGGTCGATGGGAAAACTAGTGTTCGAGATCCTTTGTTGGCAACTGGTGATTGCCTGTAGCGTTTGTGTCGCAGAAAACGCCACCAAGCCGGGGAAATTTCATGTAGAGCATCCAACGCTTCTGAACCTAGGTTTTGAGTGGCCTATCGAAGGTGACGCCAATCGGAACTCTGCTGTCACGGTGCGTTATCGCAAGGTCGGTGAGTCGGACTGGAGGGATGCCCTGCCACTGATGCGTATCGGCGGCGAGCATGTTTTTCGACGGAATGAACACCTCGACTACACCGTTCCCGACGGATTCGCGGGATCGATCCTCAATCTACAACCGGGCACAGAGTACGAATGTTCTTTTGATTTGAGCGATCCCGATGGCATCCTCGGTGACTCCCAGAAAACGGTCAGGGTCAAGACAAGGACTGAGCCACAACCGTACAAGGGCGGAAGGACGTTGCATGTTTATCCTCCCGACTTCAATGGAGCTAGGATCGAACCGAGTTTTACAGGAATCCTTCAAGCCTATTACGGTGCGGGACTCGGCGATTGGTCAACTGTTTGGGAACGCAAAATACAGCCCGGCGACAACATCCTGGTTCACGCTGGCCTGTATCGCCCGGAGCGACTCAATTACGTAGATCCTTTGATGGCTCCTTTTGACGGATCAATGTCTCTCACGCTCAAGGGGACTGCTGAACGACCGATCACGATCAAAGCCGCTGGGGACGGCGAAGTGATTTTGGATGGAGCTGGAAATCATCGATTGTTGGATGTCATGGCCTCGCATTACCACATCTTCGAAGGCTTGACCTTCCGCAACACCGACGTAGCGATCTTCGCTGGCCAGAAAGAGGTGCTCGGGGCAGTCGGTTTGGCCGTAAAAAATTGCCGTTTTGAGAATGTCGGATTCGGAGTCTGGACAGAGAATGCCGGTTCGCGGGACTTCTACATCGCCGATAATCTATTCCTCGGACGCGATGACCGCTTTCGATTGATAGGCTGGGGTGGGCGTCAAAGATTCCCTGGTGCGCCGAGTTGGCCGGAACCCCTGTATGGCTCGCATCTGTTGACCAGCTACTATGCGGTGAAGGTCTATGGACCTGGGCATGTCATCGCGCACAATGCGGTCGCTTATTTTCATGATGCAATTGCGATTTCTACCTATGGGACTCCCGAGAAAGATCCCGAATTACGCGCTTCATCCATCGACATCTACAATAATGACATCCACCTTATGAACGACGATTTCCTCGAGACCGATGGTGGTGTGCACAACATTCGAGTCTTTGGAAATCGAGGATTGAATGCGGCAGGGGGTGGATACAGTGCGCAACCCGTGTTCGGTGGCCCCGCCTACTTCTATCGGAACTTGCTTTACAACGTTCCGCGCGGTGTCGCCTTCAAATTCTCGGCCAAGGCGGCGGGATTGTTTGTTGCCCACAACACGTTGATCAGTGAAAACATGATCGGCGATCCAGCAACGAATATGCACTTTCGAAACAATCTGTTCCTCGGGAGAGATGCGTCGGAACGCGGGATACTAAAAGTAGCCCATGCGACGGATACCTACAGTTCGGATTACAACGGATATAGACCAAACTCGCAGGTCCGCGATCAATATCGACTGGTCGCCCCCGGTCGAGGAAAGAGGATTTACGAACCGAAGGAAGAGGAGTGGCAATCGTTCGCCACTCTCAAGGATCTCGCTGCAGGTACAGGTCTTGAGCAACATAGTATTGAAATCGATTACGATATCTTCGAGAAAATTTCGCCACCGGACGCGACTCGCGAACATGCCGTTTACCATGCTATGGACATGAACTTTGCGTTGAAACCAACATCCAAGGCGGTCGATGCTGGAGTTGTAATCCCGACGATCAATGACGGATTCCAAGGGAAAGGTCCCGATTTGGGTGCTTTGGAAAGTGGACAGCCTCCACCGCAGTACGGTCCCAGGTGGCTGACTTGGCAGCCGTTTTACCGCTAGGATAGCCAGCGAGTCGTATTTGGAGCGTGGTCTTCTAGCGGAATCACTTTCACCGAAATTGGCGGAGCAGGGGAATGGGACGTCTATTACAACACTTCAATAATCTGTATTCGTTTTGGGTTGTCGCGTTATCGGTCATTGCGTTCATTTGGCCATGGACCATGATTTGGTTTGACAAGCCCTGGATATTTTGGTCTCTCGCAGGTTCCATGCTGGGCATGGGTTTGACTCTGAGCCTGGAGGACTTCCAAAAAATTGGCAAGATGCCAAGCAGCCTCGCATTAGGCTTTTTGTGTCAGTACACCGTGATGCCGCTCTGCGGATGGGCAACGGCAACGCTGCTTGGTTTGGAGACGGGTTTAGCAGTTGGCATCATCTTGGTAGCGAGCTGTCCCGGCGGGATGGCATCGAACATGATCACTTATTTGGCTCGTGCTAATTTGGCGTTGTCCGTTTTGTTGACACTCGCCTCGACGTTCATGGCATTCCTCTTTACGCCGCTCTGGACCAGCATCCTGGCGGGAAAATACGTTCCCGTTGATGCATGGGGGATGTGTCTATCCGCTCTCCAATTAACCGTCGCCCCTGTGATCGTTGGATTGTTGATTCGTTGGAAACTACCAAGGATCGCTGATGGTATTGGAGCATGCGGTCCCACATTTGCGGTGTTAGCCTTCACTTTTGTAACGGCCGGAATTGTCGCAGCGAGCGCGGACGTCATCGCGACCCATTTCGAAAAACTTGCCATCGCAGCGATGGTACTGCACATTGCCGGTTTTGCGTTGGGCTACGTCGTTCCGAAACTGCTTCGCTATCCCGAATCCGTCGCGAGAACCGTGAGCATCGAAGTCGGAATGCAGAATGGCGGAATGGCTGCATCGCTCGCCAGAGAGCATTTCCCAGCACTCCCATTGGCAGCGGCAGCCACGGTCTTCAGCGGAGTGACCCAAAACATCATGGGTGGACTGATCGCTGCATACTGGAAGCGTCGAGCAACCGAAGAAACAGCGGGCGTCGATGAATCGGAAAAGCCCCCCGAAGGAAACGAGAGCCAGTCTGCGGCAACATCGCAATGAGTCGATGAAAGCCACGCTTCAAATCATATCCAATAGGAACTGCAAGCGGCTCTTCCGTATTCGAAAGAAAGCGTGTAGCCGGTGGTCGAGCGTTAGCGACAACACTGACCATCGAAAGCTACAACTCCAATGAGTCCAGCGATGGGTAGATTGGCTGGATCAATTAATCCGCGTGGGTGAGCGAGTTTCTGGCGGGGCAATTTGGGGCGCCGAATCCGGCATCTTTTCACTTCACCCTACGAACTTTTTCGGAATGAACTATGCTAGTTGCAACTCGGGATACGCACCGTTTGACGAGTGCGTTCACTCGACTGTCGATGAAAGCGAAAGAATGAATTTTGGCTACTTAGAAAGACTTACCATCCAATTGACGGCGGGTGCTGCAATGCTTCCGGAGAAGATCCGAAGTATTCATACCAACTACGTCTTGAAGGCCCAGAGAGAAGACGGCGGGTGGGGTGGTCGAGAAGGAGGCAGCGACATCTACTACTCTTCGTTCGCGCTTCGGTCCCTCGCCATCCTTGGTGAGCTCACGGGGGAAACTGCGGATAGGGCTAGCCGATTCCTTATGTCTCGAACGCAACAACAAGAGTCGATCGTTGATCTGCTGTCGTTGATCTATAGCGCCGCGTTGATCGAAGCAGCCACCGAAACCAACCCACTGCATGCAATTGCCGTCGACTGGAAGGACAACATCCGGCAACTGCTCTACCGATTGCGACGTGAGGATGGAGGCTTTGCGAGAACCGAACACGGGAATGTCGGCAGCACGTACCAAACCTTTCTTGTTGCGATCTGTTTAGAACTGCTTGAACAACCACTGCCCGAAGACGATCCCTGTGTGGAGTTCTTGTTGTCGCAGCGAAGAAGTGATGGCGGTTTCTTAGAAGTACGAGTTGCCAAACGATCCGGTACGAACCCAACCGCTGCAGCCATTGGAGCATTGCGTACATTGGGAGCGCTCACGAATGATGTTGCGTCATCGGCTGGTGACTTTCTCACCGATATTCAAACAGACGAAGGAGGATTTCAGGCAAACTCCAGAATGCCGATCCCTGATCTACTAAGCACATTCACAGCCTGTGTTACGCTCTGGGACTTGGAGCAACTAGAGCAGATCGATATTGCGTCTGCCTATCGGTATGGCTGCTCAATGGCTCGCGACGAAGGTGGTTTTGCAGGTTTCGAGTTAGATCCCGCACAAGACATCGAGTACACATTCTATGGGCTTGGGCTGTTGAGTTTACTAACACCATGGCTTGAGAGTTCATCGTTGCCAGAGTAGTCCTTGCAGACCCTCGCGTTGCTTGAGCACGATTCCCTTGATTGTGTCGAGTCCTAAGTCGTCCTCCCAACGTTGCCTGGAATCATTCGATAGCGACACATTGTCTCCAAGAACTACAACTCCATTGCCTGCTTCGATCGTTTGCGTCGGCGAATCGGCAGCGCCTCGATAATGTATATCGCGAAAGACCAGTCGTTGCTCAATCATCATTCTTCCGAAACGACATTCCACCGATATCGGGCTTTGCTCTTGTTCCGATACGATCTCCGAATCCTCTGAATTCGCAAGAGGCATTCGGAATATTTCTCGCTCCGAAGTTCCTGCGATCGCTTGTCCATCTGCAATCATGACTAGGATCCAATGCGACGAATCTTGGATTGAAAACTCGGATGCCGACTCCATGCCATCGCTCGAGATAGATAGTTGACCGTTGGAGCAATCCAACATGAAAACCGTTTGACGCAGAGGGGTTCGAAGCGTCATTGTCGTTTGCCAATCATTCATGGCATTTGCAACTTGGATCGCACAACCGATATCGCCAACCATAATGACATCATGCGAATCATGAGCATTCCTCGGATAATCGTTTGAAATCCATGGATATCGAGTGGTCCTGAAGTCCAGTCGTTTGCCTTGGAGGAAGGACTCGGATGGTGCGATAGATTCTGTTTCGTTCGTATCCTCTATTTTTGCATCTGCCTCAGAGCCAACGAGCAGGACTCTGCCAGATGCAATGGAGCCGTCCAATTGCCAATGGTTCACGGGCTCATCGGAAGGAGAACTCGTGCTATTCAATGCGACATTCGAAAGTGGATCTACCAGCAGCGATTGGCCGAGGAGTTGGCTATAGGTCCGCTGCATTCGTTCCTCATTGATCCATAGATCCCCGTTTCGAATTGCGATCGATTCGTTCGGAAAGCCAACGAGACGCTTGACTTCACGACTCGTATCGTTCGGTGCGTCTGGATCCTGAATGACAACGAGATCACCGCGCCGGAATCCTTCATATTCGGTCTTGATGCGGTTCGCTTCTCGACGCGCTCCGACGAATCGTGGCGGCATGTACTCTAGCTGTTCTCCCGTATCGATTGCGTTGGGCTCGATCAATGCGGATTCCAAATCAAAATCCACATCGACTTGGCCGCAGTTCGGGCAACGTACCGGTATGTTGGGTCGAAGGGAATCGACACAGAAATGGAAGGGGATTTCGCATCGGTTGCATGTCCACTTCAATCTCGGTCCACGGAGCGCGGGCTCCATCGAACTTCCAGCGACCTGTGCGATGCGTGGCTTGGAACTTCGGCGCAAGAGTATCAAGCCTGCAATAGAAATCGCAACGCACAGGAACAACAACAAACCAATGGTGGACCAAACAAACCATTTCTTCGGCTTGTAATGAAAGGATGTCGATCGAGACCGTGGATCAACGGTTGCCAATTCGGTAAACGCCTCCCTCTGCTCGGATAATCCAGTCGTTATCAATGACCGCGTACGAGGAAAAGATTCGACCAGGCAATGAGTTGCGTGCGATCTCTTCGAGCTCACTTCCGACGCGGAAGACGATTGCTTCCCCCGTTTCTCCTTGGAAGTACAATTTGTCATCGACCAGCACCAGCGATGCAGAGTAGTTGCCGCCGATTCGCTTCTTCCAATTCTCTTTGCCTGTTATCGCATCGACAGATGCCGCGATCCCTGCATCGCTAACTAGCAGAATCTGATCTCCCGCAGCAACGAATGACGGCGTGTTAGGGACTCCACCTTTGTAGGTCCACTTTAAGTGCGTTTTCGTGGTATCCCCTTTGCCTGTCGGATCGATCGCCAACAGTTTCGGAGTCATGTATCCTGTACTGATGTACACGAGCCCTTTGTGATAGAGGGGCCGAGGGATTACGGAAAAGCCTTCGTATCGTACGGACCATATCACCGATCCATCGATGGGCGAAATGCTTTGGACGATATCCGAGCCCGGCGAGATGATCTGCTGCTGATTGCCAACGGTAATCAACTGCGGTGTGCAAAATGAGAATGGCCGTTCGGTAGTGATCCCGCGGGGCGTTCGCCACCGTTCGTTCCCTGTCTTTAGATCAAGTGCTAATGTGTATGGAGTATCTCCACCGTCGCAAGTCAGAATCAACAAGTCATTCACCACGATGGGTGAACCACCGTTACCATGCGTTGGCGGATAAGAATGCTCGCAGTTCGACCAAACGATGTTGCCGTCGAGATCGGTACACACGGTTCCTTGGTGGCCAAAGTGAACGTAAAGTTTCCCCTCATGCAACAATGGAGTTGGACTGGCGTGCGAATTCTTTTTATGAATCGATGGCGCGGTTGCCGGTTGTTCCAATAGCGTTTTTTCAAAAACAAGCTTGCCGTTACTCGCGTCCAAACACAGCAATTTGAGGCTTTGGGCACCTGATAGATCCGCATTGCTCTCAGATACTTTCTCGGAAAAGGAAGCCGTAAAAAAGATTTTGTCCTTGGAGATAACCGGCGAAGACCAGCCGAGTCCTTTGGTTGGCGAAAACCAGATTACATTTTTGCTTTCACTCCATTCGGTCGGTAATCTCAATTCGGAAAGAGCTCCGTTTTGGTTGGGGCCTCGAAACTCGGGCCAATCTGCATACGTTCTCGAGCCCAAAAATCCGAAGCAAAGGATCGACGGAAGAATGGAAAGCCCCGCCGCGAAAACATGGCGGGCAGGATATAATCGGTGAGTAGTCTGCAAAATTTTATCCCTATGTTTTGAGTTGGAGCTGCTTGTGACTCGTTGGACTCGTTGGACTCGTTCAATATTTCTAGCTACCGTCTTCACGTCCCTGTGGAACCATCTGACGGTTGGCCAAGAATTTGTCACGGAATCGGCAGACGCCAAGGTAACTTTGGTTGTCGATGGTTGCAAGTTTACTGAGGGGCCAGCGGTCGATTCTCAAGGAAATGTTTACTTTACCGACCAGCCAAACAATCGAATCATGAAGATAGATACGAATGGAAAGGTGAGCGAGTTTTTAAAGCCAGCCGGCCGAAGCAATGGCATGTTCTTCACGGAAGATGGCAAACTGATCGCCTGTGCCGATGAAAAGAACGAAATGTGGGAGATTCTCCCCGACGGATCTCATCGTGTTCTATTGAGAGATTTCGAGGGAAAAAAACTCAACGGTCCGAACGATCTTTGGATCGATGCGAAGGGAACCATCTATTTTACAGACCCTTACTATCAACGGCCTTGGTGGGAGCACAAAGAAAAACCTCAAAAGAACCAATGCGTCTATCGAGTGGATCGCGATGGGGAGAATATGGTTCGAGTTGATGATGCACTTGTTCAGCCGAACGGGATCGTCGGAGATGCCAAGCGACGTGTCCTGTATGTCGCTGATATCGGGGACAAAAAGACGTATCAGTATACCATTGCAACGGATGGAAGCCTCATCGACCGAAAGCTCTTTTGCTCGCAAGGATCCGACGGCATGACCATCGATAACGAAGGGAATCTTTATTTGACAAACAACGTGGGTGTAACGGTTTACAACAAGGATGGGAAGAAAGTACAAGTGATCAGCGTGCCGGAGAGCTGGACTGCAAATGTCTGTATTGGCGGAACCGACCGAAAGACTCTCTATATTACAGCATCGGATTCGGTCTACTCCGTGCGACTTCGAACGTCTGGACTATAAACGCTCTCTTGATTGAAGAATTGTTGTGCCGAACTCCACTGACTTTGATGCTTGGCCCTGTGTGCAAACGTTGACGCAATTATGGCAGCGGTATGCCTTTGCCAACGATGCAGGTCCTTATTTATTGATTCCGAAAGCGGTCATGCAGCCTCAATCGGAGGCTGAGATTCAATCGATTTTTCGAGAATCCAAACGACGTAAAATACCCGTCACTTTTCGAGCTGGCGGTACTAGTTTGTCGGGGCAATCCGTGACCGATGGTTGGTTGGTCGATATCGGTCGCCACTGGCGCGCGATCCAGCCACTCGACAACGGAGTACGAGTTCGAGTGCAGGGAGGTGCGATCGGCGGATTGGTCAATGCGAAGCTTCGTGCATTTGGGCGAAAAATTGGTCCTGACCCTTCGTCGATCAATTCAGCAATGATCGGCGGGATGCTGTCCAATAACTCGAGCGGGATGTGCTGCGGTGTTGCCAACAATGCGTACCACACGATTGACACGGTTCGCTTCATACTGCCCGATGGGTCGGTTTGGGATACCTCATTAGCACACGAAGCGGAACGTTTCGAACGAGAGCATTCTCGGATCTCCAACACCCTTCTGCAAATCCGTCATGAAATTCTTTCGAATGCTACGTTGCTGGCGAGGATTCGCCACAAGTATCAACAGAAAAACACCGTTGGCTATTCGATCAACGCCTTCGTGGATTTCGAAAGCCCCATCGATATCCTCTCGCATTTGCTGATAGGCGGTGAAGGCACCCTCGCTTTTATTTCCGAAGCGGTCCTCAAGACCGTACCAGATCATCCTGAAAAAGCGACCGCGCTGACGTTCTTTTCAGATGCGAATGCGGTTTGCGATTCCATTCCTGATTTGATCGATGTTCAGTGCGATGCCGTAGAGTTTATGGACCGAGCCTCGCTGGAGTCCATTCGCAATCTCGAAGGGGTGCCCGATGGATTGGCGGACCAATTGAATCAACACGATCGATTGATGGGGCTGCTATTTGAGTTTCAGGCTCCGACAAAAGAGGCCTTGCGAGATCGCATCGAACTGTTTCATACGCGATGCGCGCCTGGCATGCGTTCGCTTTCTTCGGTGGAATTCACGCAAGACAAAAAGAAGCAAACGAATCTCTGGAAACTGAGAAAGGGAATGTACCCTGCGGTAGCTGCGGTTCGGGCACGAGGCGAAGCGGCAATCTTGGAAGACGTTACCTTTCCAATCGACAAACTGGGCTCTGCGATATTGGAGCTTCAGAGCTTGTTCAGCAAACATCAATACGACAACGGCATCATCTTTGGCCATGCACGCGACGGCAATCTCCATTTTGTCATCACGCAAACCATGGAAAGCCAAAAAGACAACGATCGTTACGGTCGTTTCATCGACGACATGGTCGATCTGGTAGTGCATCGCTTCGACGGTGCTCTCAAGGCGGAGCATGGGACGGGACGCAACATGGCGCCGTTCGTTGAGACAGAGTGGGGCCCCGAGGCCGTCGCTATGATGCATCGATTGAAAAAAGCCATTGATCCGGATGGCCTGCTCAACCCTGACGTCATCCTCACTTCGAACCCAAAACTTCATCTTCAGAACATCAAGGATCTACCTGTCGTAGAGGAAGTAGTTGACAAGTGCATCGAGTGTGGAGCATGCGAGCCGCGTTGCCCAAGCCGAGACTTTACTCTTTCGCCACGGCAACGCATAGTACTGCGGCGTGCCCGCATGCGCTTCATTGCAGAAGGGAAGCTGGAACTAGCCAAAGAACTTGACCGGGAGTATGAATATGCAGGCAAAGCTTCCTGTGCCACGGATGGACTTTGCGCGATCGATTGCCCGGTTGCGATCAATACAGGGGATCTTATCAAACAATTGCGCACCGAAGCGACGGGCGCAATCGACTCTCGCATGGCCATGCTATTGGCGAAGAACTTTGGCATTGCCGAAATCGGAGTAAATTATGCGATTAACTATGGGCTGTTCGCCAATTCCCTGGTGGGTACCAAAAGCCTTCGCACCATGACACATTGGATGGCACGGTTGTTTCCTGGGCTACCGCAATGGCACGGCGGATTGGCGGAAAACAGGGGGAGAATCGACCGATCGTCACTCCATGCCATGGAAGATTCGGATTGGATCTATTGGCCAACCTGCATGTCACGGATGATGGGTGGCACCGCAGATGTGCTTTTGAAAGTTTGCGATCGGGCGGGTGTTTCCATTGCCATACCGAACAATGCGAATGGAATATGTTGCGGTCAAGCGTTTTCCTCCAAAGGCTACTTAAGTGCAGCCCTGTACAAGCAATCAGAGCTGTTCGATGCGATATGGGATTGGAGCAAGCATGGTGAACGACCTGTGGTCTTAGACCTTGGTTCGTGTACCTCTTTTTTGAAAGCAGGTTTGAGGGACTTGGATCCCGTCCGTAAAGATCGGCTGAAGAAGTTGCGAATCGTCGACTCGGTAGAGTTGGCGGTTGCTTTGTTACCATCGCTTACCATCAAGAAGCGCGAGGATGCGATCGCCATGCACTCGGTTTGCTCGAATCTCAAGAGCGGTTTGGATGCCCCGATGTTGCAATTGGCTATGGCTTGTAGCGATCAAGTAATCCAGCCTCACGAAGGAAAGTGCTGTGGAATGGGAGGAGATCGAGGCTTTGAGTTGCCCGGGTTGGTGGAGAGCGCCGGCAAAGATATTGGGCCCACAATGGAACAGACTGGTTGTGCCGAAGGCTACACCAACGCCAGATCCTGTGCGATAAGTCTCGCGACCAGCAGTGGCCGACCTTGGAAAAGTCTTTTCCATCTCTTGGAGGAATGTACTCGGGATGGCTAATGGGTAAACAGGCAATGGTGAATAGCGATTTGCAAAGTGAAAGTGAACGCGATGCGAAATTGGAGAATCGACCTAGAGCACTGGACTGATCGTTGCGTCCAACCATGGATCAATTATCGACTGCAGCGTCCTTACCCGCCAAGAAAGAACAACGAGTCGATTGGTGCTTATGGCGAGCGACTAGCCGTGATTTATTTGAATCGTAAAGGTTATTTCATCATCGAGCATTCGTTCCGCACCCGTTCTGGCGAGATCGATATTGTTGCCGCTTGGAAGAAGAGGCAAATCGTTTTTGTAGAAGTGAAGTCATCTTTGGTTCAACACGAGAACGATGGCGGCCCGTCGGATCGCGTTCACGAGCAGAAACAGAAAAAAATCACCGATGTCGCTCTTCGGTTTATGAAGCAGCATCGATTGTTTGGCACGCCGGGAAGAGCGGATGTCATCGAGGTTATCCTTCATGGTCCAGACGGAAAACCTTCGTTTCGTCACTTCGAGAACGCCTTTCAATCCATAGGGACCTTTCAGATGCTTAGGTAGATGGAACGAAAGACCGACGAAAACTAAAGGTCGCTGGCAATCGAAACAACGCGATCATCCGCCATGGAGTACCAAAGCAAAATCTCATGGGACTTGGTCAGCCAAAAGTTCGAGCGTTTTTCACACAACCAATCGCTGAGTAATCCAAATCCTTGCTCCGTAACGGCCTTTCGAATGGTGGTACTATGCTGCTTCGGAACGGTATAAATCTGAATCTCCCATTTCGGACCGTACGAGCCTGATTCATCCATCGAATGGGACGCAGAAAGACCCAAATTGTGCTTGATGTAGCGACCCGCCAGTATCGGTAAATTGCCGAGCGAGTCAGCGACTTTATACCGATTATCCGTGAACATAAGCTCCAACTGCTCAAACTGCGGTACGGATGCCAGCGATTGTGATATCGATTGTGCACCGACGGGATACGCCAACGCCGAAGATATCTTGCTTTTCGATGTCGTTGGAATCAATCGATCGGTCATAATGAAATGCAATCCAGACAGCAGAGGTTCAAGTCTTTCTCAAAAACAACACTCCCGGATTCTACCAATAGATCATCGATCGCAGGAAGGGAGAACAAATCACTCTCAATCTTGATCACAAGTTTTCCTTGTGCGGCATTTCGAGACGACCGTAAACCTATACCACGTGATTCTACTCTTGCCGAACACGAGCGTTTGCCATGGGAAATGAAACTTCAAAGGTACTGCCAACACCGAGTTCGCTCTTGACCTCGACCGTCGCCGAGATCCAATGGCAAAGGTGCTTCACAATAGCCAATCCTAGTCCGGTGCCACCCATGTCTTGCGATCTGGCTTTCTCGACTCGATAGAATCGTTCAAAAACTCTATCGACATCTTCCGGTGGAATGCCGATCCCCGTATCGCTTACTTGTACTATGCATCGGTTTTCCCTCCGAAACGCTTGTACGTACACATGACCGTTGGGTTTATTGTACCGAATCGCATTGCCGAGAAGATTGTTCAGAATCGTCTGAAGGGACTCCAAATCTGAGAGGACTTCGATAGGATCGATGGGTGCGAAATGGAGAGTTACGCTGTTGGATGATGCCACGGTGTGATGATCTTCGATCACTTTCTCGATAACATCCGTGATCTGAACCGGTCGCTGCACCGGTTTTTCAGGCTGTGCCTGAAGGCGGTTTAGCTGCAATAAATCGCGAATCAAGTTATCCAACCGAGCGGTTTGTTCGCTGATTCTCTCGACGAACCGATGGGAAGCATGCGGGTCCTCCAAGGCCCCCATCAGCAATGTTTCCGCGTATGCTTTGATAGCCGACAATGGCGTCTTTAATTCATGAGAAACGTTTGCCGTAAAGTCACGGCGCAGATTCTCAAGTTGCTTTATCCGAGTCTCATCGGTCACCGTCAACAGAACAGATACCGGGCCCGATGGAGGGTCTGCTGCCTCCATTGTATCTTTGTGAAGCGGGGATGCACGCAATCGGAGCCAAGTTTTCTCGGTACTCATCTCCAGTTCAATCTCCGACGCGCGACCCGATGCATTGGTGGAAGAAACACATTCGACCACAGAAGGAATGCGCAGTATTTCGATGAGTCGTTGACCGACGTTGGCGCGTTCGATGGCAAGGAGCTTTTTGCCCGCAGGATTACAAAAGATTAAACGCAATTCCGCATCGAATGACAATATCCCAATGGGCATGTTTGTCATTGCACTCGACGAGTTTTCGTGCGAGGTACGGACCGAATGAATCTGCTCTCGCATGGAGTCTGCAACAGCGTATATTCCTTCCGAAAGCCACCCGTCGGGACTGGGGTGTTTCGGCAAGGGGTCCTCTCGGCGGAGACTACCCGCAATCGATTGCATCCAACGAACATTGGTTTCCGCCCGACGATTGTTTCTGATCCAGACGATTGCTCCAACGATACTCAGAGCAGAGAACAAAAGAACGCCGGGAGTAAATGCTCCTATGGCTCGGGTAACGTTTGCTTTTTCATATCTTCGAATCAGAGTTGCTGTCTTTCTTTCTGAGTTTGGTAGACTCCACGCACGGCGTGCTTCCAGTCGATAGAATCCGCTCGGCTCCGACGACCAAATAGCCTCTGGAGATGTTGGGCTACCACTGGCTGTGCCCCATCGCAATTCGCCGTCCGCGATATGTTTGCCGAATGCAACGACGGACGTACTATCCGAACGCAAATCTCTCTCCTCTAAGTCAACCAAGTCTCGCTGCGCGGAGGTTTCTTGCAAAGTTCTCCAAGCTTGAAGACGTGCGGAGTTGAAGGGAACCTGAAGAGCATAGCCGATCAACGCACCTACAATTCCAGAGGCAAAGACGATCAATATGGATTTTTGGATCTTCGTTGGCATGCGTCAGCTCTTTCTTCCAGAATCGATCATGACTGACTCGCCCTTCGCAATCGATCCATCAATGCGACTCCTATTCCAGATTCGTTGACCTCTTCGCAAAAGATCGTCCTCACACCTGCGTCGTCCGCTTGACGGAAGAAATCGAATAATCTCGCCGAATAGTCCTCTACGGAATCACAATACAGACATCGGGAACACGAATCGGTTCCGCTAGATTTGTTTAAACCAATAAACCACGCCTTTTGATTCACGCCAGGCAAATGCCCATGAACGAGCGTCACATGGGCGCGCGGTTGGTAATGTCGGTGCCGAAGTCCGGGTGAATTCAATACTGCATTCCCCAAGTCCTCATGTCCGGAATATGGAATGATGGAGGGACATACCTTGACAAGTTCTTCCAGAGTGATCTTTCCAGGTCGAAGAATCCGCGGATGCTCTCCCGTTGCATCGACAACCGTACTTTCCAATCCAATATCGGTAGGGGGACCGCATACGATGGCATCGATTCGTTGATCCAAATCTTGTTGAACCGCTTGCCAGGTCGTCGCACTTGGAGAACCGGAGCGATTCGCACTCGGAGCGGCAACCGGAATCTGCGCGTGTTTCAATAGAGCGTGCGCCCATGGGTGGGACGGTATTCGAATGGCTACCGTGTCCAGTCCTGCGGTCACAACATTCGAGACCAGTTTTGACTTGGGAAAAACGAGTGTGATTGGGCCTGGCCAAAAACGGACCATAAGCCGTTTTGTGGCTGCTGTGACATCCAAGACCAGCGGATAGATCTGTTCAACGCTAGCGACATGCACGATCAATGGATTGTCCGTCGGTCGCCCTTTGGCTTCAAAGATAGACTTGATCGCTTCGTCACTGCGTGCGTCGGCCCCCAGTCCGTAGACCGTCTCGGTCGGAAAAGCAACCAGCCTGCCATTCGCTAGCAATTCGCCAGCCGTCGCTAGTTGGTTTTCATGAATATACACAGTCTTCATTCTTTGCAGTTCTCTATGGCGATTCGGGAATCCAAAATCTAAACTGAATCAAATGGATAGCAAACCTGCCAGCATACAAAACCTTTTGGAATCCGATGGATTTGGCGAATTGGCCACTTCGGTGAAGGTGTCGTCGAAGCGTTGGGCGATGAATTTCTTCCCAAATCTACGCGACGCTTCGATTCGATGGTCCGAGGATGATGCTGGAGCATTGGCCGCATCGGTAGCATATTACTTGGCATTATCCCTTTTTCCATTGATGCTTTTGTTGACCTCGGGAATCGGTATCTTTCTGGAATTTTCTAGTTTGGGCCGGGATGCCGAATACAAAATTCTGACGATCGTGGAGCAGCAAGCTTCTCCGGTAGTGAAGCATCAAATTGAGGAAGTGTTAAAGCAACTGAGAAATCAATCGGTGGTCAGCGGGCCCTTTGGTGTGGTGACTGCCATCCTCGCCGCCATCGGAGTCTTTGCTCAGATCGATCGTGGATTCGATCGCATCTTTCGCATTCCAACGAAAAGAGAGGCGACAGTTCGCCGTACCATCTATCGGTTGATTCGACATCGATGTTTTGCTTTTCTGATGCTCGTCTGTTTGGGCGGAACCATCCTCGTCTTGTTTGCAACAAGTATGATATTGTCGCAACTACGATCCATGACCGGAAGCAATCTCCCGAGCTTGAAACATGTGTTTGGTGTCTTTGACTTGGGCTTTGCGATCCTAACCAATGCGATGTTGTTCTCGTTGGTTTATCGATGGTTGCCCAAAAAACCAGTCGCTTGGTTCGATGCCATGCGAGGCGGGTTGCTCGCAGCCATCATTTGGGAGTTGGGCCGTACCGCGATGGGAATGTTTTTGATTGGGATGCGTTATACGTCAGCCTACGGTGCTATCGGATCATTTATCGCGATTCTGCTTTGGTGCTACTATGGAATCTCGATCTTGTTTTTTGGTGCGGAGTATGTCCAGGTTTTGGAATTGAAAAGACGGGTACGAGAAGCCGAGCTTCAGCCAATTCCGGTGACGCAAGAAAACATAAACGATATAACAAACGAAGTTGGTTACAATGAGTTGCCATCTGAGAGAGTCACCTTTAGTGAATCGGGGAGGCAACTTTCTCTACCTGATGGATCCAAAGATCGATTGCAGCCCCGTCGAATCTCCTCCATTCGATAACGACAGCAGGTGCCATGGCTAACAACTTAGTGTCGATCGGTACGGATATCGTCGAGTGTGTTCGAATCGCACAGATGATTGAGAAGTATGGAGAGGTTTTTCTGCAACGAGTCTTCACTCAGAAAGAAATCCAATACTGTTCCTCGCGGAAAGCAGCCACGCAACACTATGCTGGTCGATGGGCAGCCAAAGAAGCTGTGATGAAGGTACTCGGCACTGGATGGTCCAAGGGGATCCACTGGACGGACCTGGAAGTCATCAACGAAATCTCCGGCGCTCCGAAACTAATTCTCTCGGGTCGAGCTGCGGAGATTGCCAAAGAACGTGGAATTCGCGAAGTCATGTTATCCATATCGCATTGTCGAAGTTATGCAACCGCCTTGGCAACTGGTGTGTCATGAAACAAACTGGCCTCATGGCGAGAGCCAAAAGATTGTTGCTCGCGATGGTAGTCCTTTACGTCTCTCTTTTGGGGGCTCTCGTGTTCTTCGAAACAACGTTACTCTTCCCCGCGCCGTCACCAACGGCAGGGGAATGGAATGCAGCTAAATTCAAAGCCAAAGAGGAATGGGTGGAAAGCCAAGATGGGACCAAGGTGCATGTTTGGTGCATGCAACACGACAGCCCAAAAGCCACAATCATTTTCTCCCATGGAAATGGTGAATCTCTCGGGTTCCTCGGTTGGGAACTGGCTGAGTTACGTGACAAATGGTCCGTCAATGTGATCGCCTACGATTTTCGCGGCTATGGTAAAACGGGCGGTGCCGCAAATCAGAAGAACATCCTCGAAGATGCGGTTGCCGTTGGCACCTGGACAAGCAACCAAACTGCATGGAATACCGTTCCCATCGTCCCTATGGGACGCTCGCTCGGGGGCGCCGCGGCCTTGGAAATGGCGATCGAGCTGAAATCTCCTGGGTTAATCCTCGATCGAACATTCTCATCGATTGTGGATGTCGCTGCTTGGCATTATCCCATGTTTCCTGTTCGCTGGTTGATACGCAATCGCTTTCTGGCGATCGATCGGATATCCAAATACTCAGGCAAACTACTGCAACTGCACGGAGATGCCGATACGATTATACCTGTTCAATTTGGAAAGAAGCTGTTCGATGCTTGCCCGTCTGCCAGCAAGACCTTTTTGCAAGTACCGTACTTAGGCCATAACGAGGAATGGCCTGAGGAGTTTTGGGAGGCAGTTCCTCCATTTCTGACCCAATGGAAGAATGGACGCTAAGTCTCTTCGTGGGCATTCATTTGATGCTGCGCTTGATTCAGTCGGGAGTACGTGCCTTTCAGTGCGAGCAGTTCGTCGTGGGAACCGATTTCGGTGATGCGACCCTTCTCCAATACGATAATGCGATTCGCTTTTCGTAGAGTGCTGATGCGGTGCGCGATCGCAATCGTCGTACGCCCTTGAATGAGCACATCCAAAGCTTCTTGAATCTGTCGTTCTGTTTCCGTGTCCACGGCCGACGTAGCTTCGTCCAGAATGAGGATCCTAGGGTCTGTTAACAAAGCTCTCGCGATCGAAATGCGTTGCCGTTCACCACCGGACAACGCTTGGCCTCGCTCACCGACCAGCGAATCGTAGCCGTCTGCTAGTTTCAAAATGAAGTCATGCGCTTTTGCAGCCCGAGCGGCAGCAATCACCTCTTCGCGAGTTGCACCAGGTTTTCCATAGGCAATATTGTCAGCGATCGAACCAAAGAACAGGAACGGCTCTTGAAGAACGATGCCGATGTTGCTGCGATACTCATTGATCGGAAACGACCGAATGTCGGTGCCATCCACCAGGATAGCACCACTTGCGACATCATAAAATCTACACACGAGATTGACCAACGTGCTCTTACCAGCCCCGCTGGGACCAACCAGGCCAATCATCTCGCCGGGTTGAATTTTCAAACTCACGTTGTGGACCACTTGTCGAGAACCATAGCGAAACGTGATATCCCGTATTTCAATTTGCCCCGCAACTCTGCCTGGGTGGACTGGCTTCTCTGGTTCAGAAACGCTCGGAACACGGTCCAAGATCTCAAAGATGCGGTGCGTTGCAGCGGCTGTTCGTTGGGCATTGGCCAATAACCGACTCATGTCGTCCAGTCGAACATAGAGCCTCCCCACACACAGGATAAATGCCGATACCACCCCATAGGTGACGGAACCATAGTAAATTTGGTACGCACCATAGGCCCACACGACCAACAGACCGATATCGGTTAACAAAGTAATGATCGGTGAGAATGCAGCCCAAACACGATTGACCCGATGATTGGCGCCGAGAACATGATCGTTGCTATCTTGGAATCGCTTCACCTCACGGTTCTCTTGGGCAAAGGCTTTCACCACGCGAATCCCAGGGATTGTATCGGCTAGCACGTTGACCATTTCTGCCCAAGCGGCACTGCCGCGTGCAAACCCCGCGCGCATCTTTCCCTGGACACTGGCTACCATCCAGGCGATAAAGGGAAATGGCAATAAACCAACGATCGCCATCATCGGGTGAATGTAAAACAACGCGACTCCGGTCATCACGATCATCAACAGATCGGTCGCAAAATCGAGCACATGAATCGAAAGAAAGTCACAGATACGCTGCGTGTCGTTGCTGATCCTCGAAATCAAATCTCCCGTTCGTTTTCCTCCAAAGAACTCGAGTGAAAGTTTTTGAAGGTGAGCGTACGTCGCGTTGCGAAGATCAGCGGAAATCTGCTCGCTCACTTTCGCCAACACATAGGTCTTGGACCAACTCAACAACCAACTGAGAATCGCCGCTCCAAGCATCCCGCCGAGAATCCAAGGTACCAAGGAGTACTCGGGTTTCGGAATCTGCTCGACATCGATGCTGAAAGACTTATCGTCAATCAACTTTTGTTGAATCTCGTGCAAGCTCTGCGCTGGATTAAAAACGCGATCGACCAACGGTACCATCAGAAGTGTTGGCAACAGCGCTGCCGTCGTGCTCAACCACGTCAACAGAAAACCCAACAAGATCATCGGCAAGTGGGGCTTCGCGAATCGATTCAATCGAAGAAGGGATCGGCTGGTATCCGGCACTGCCGAGGGAGCACAGTTGGAGCAGACAGACTGTCCTTTGGACATCGTACCGCCGCAGGAGGGACAGATGGATGGGGCCCGCTCTTCATTTGGTTTCCCTTCGAGAAGTTGTTTGTACTCCTTTGCCAAAAGAGAAGCTGCACTATTGTGCTTTGTCGTGAATCGCCAAGACTGCAACAACCGATCGGATCCGAGCACCTCCAGGAGGGCCAGCCCAGATCGATCAAGCTTTCTTAGGTCCACAATCTCCGCATGCGGGAATCTTTCCAACCGACCAGGCCGCTCTGAAGCCGAGATAGGTTGAAATCCCAGTACACCTCGATCGGTCAACAAAACGAGACCGCGGCCAAACTGAAGCTTCTCGTCGAGATCGGGCTCAAACCAAGCCAAAATGGACTCGTCGGCCAATAGGGATCCACGAACCAATTCCCGAAAATCCGTCGGCAACTGTTCTACGGGGATAACTTCAAGTGAGTTAGGAGCGGAATGCACTTCAGATTCTTATACCATCAGGACGAGCACGAGAATGGGACTCGCAGAATGGTAATGGAAACCCCCTTTCCTGTCTTGGTCGAATTCACCAGTCGAAGAATTTCGGCCACGAGGCCGTCGCCAACTCCCGAAGATCTCCTCTACGGATTACCATGAGTACCTTCTCCCTGCAGTCCCTCCTCCACCATGAGCCATTGCAACTATGCCGAAACATCGATTTGAAGCGAAGAAGTTCCGTGTGAAAGAAGGAGATTCCGTCGATCTCGCGAAGATATCCACGAAAGCAGGGACCGAGTTTTCAAAAAAACAGGAAGGAATTGACTCGCTTCTCGAAGACAACACGGCCCTTTCCGAGGGGCAATCCAAACTGTTTGCGGCTGGCCAACGCTCCGTATTAATCATCCTTCAAGGGATGGATGCCTCCGGAAAGGACGGTACGATCCGCCACGTCATGCATGGGGTAAACCCGCAGGGGTGTCGTGTATTTAGCTTCAAAGCTCCTAACAGCGAAGAAGTGCTGCACCATTTTCTTTGGAGACCGATGCGGTTCATGCCCGAGCGCGGCATGATTACGATCTTCAACCGGTCGTATTATGAAGAGGTCATGGTCGTACGAGTCCATCCCGAGTTTCTAGAGGCTCAACGACTGCCACCGTACAAGAAACTTGGCGACCTTTGGAAGAAACGATACAAAGAGATTCGTACCTTCGAAGAAACGATCGTCTCCAGTGGCACTTCGGTTCTCAAGTTCTTTTTGCATGTTTCGAGAGAGGAGCAAAAGGCTCAACTCATGGAACGTCTATTGGAACCTGAAAAGAGATGGAAGTTCAACGCTCGCGACCTTGACGAACGCGGCAAGTGGAATGAGTACCGTGCCGCATTCGAGGATGCCATCTCCGAGACAAGCACCAAGACCGCTCCCTGGTACATCATTCCAGCCGATGACAAATGGTACGCGCGAGCCGCGATCGCCGATATCATCGCAGCACACCTAGAATCGCTTGACCTGGAGTATCCCAAAGTCACCAAGGAAGACGAGGCGCAATATGCCCTTTTGCTTGAACGCCTCAAGAACGATTGATGTGGCACGATTGATCCTTTGTTGCTGTTCGCTATGGTGTTGCTGTTCGCTATGGCCCCCATGCTGCCGTAGCGAGGAAACAAAGGCAACCATCGTAAAAAACTTTCTTTGCCCGTGGGGCGATGCCGTTCCGCAATCAACCACGTTTGAAAGTTGGCTCGATGGCGATAGTTTTCATTTTCGGTTTACCGTGGAGGACTCCGAAGTCATCCTGCAAGAAAAGTGGACGGGAGAAGATGCGATCGAGAACGAAGACCGAGTCGCCTTCGCCATTGCAAGCGATATTGAATTCGGAAAGCTCTATTGTATCGAATTGGATGCGAAGGGCCGGATACGCGATTCCAAGCGGGACATTCGGCATCTAGTGGATACTTCGTGGACATGCGATGGTTTGCTAACCACCAGTCAACGGACCGATACCGGGTATATCGTTTCCGCAACCATCCCAATTGCCACATTGACGGCTATTGCCCATCATCCGATCGATGCCAGTTCGAAGATCCTCGTCGGGTTATTTCGCGCAGATCATTACCGTTCCTCAAATGCTGCAACGTGGAGCAGTTGGACACTACCCGCAACGTTGGCTGATACGCCATTCGTTCGGTCTGCGTTCAGCCGTTTGCCTGTGAACGGTGGTAGTCTTCTAAATCCTGTGGAGTCAACGCGTGCACGGTCGTTGCGAATTGCACGAGACAAAGTTCGTCGTGATTGGCACGACCATCTACAACGAGAAGTTGTGAAAAAGCGGGCCGAGCTGTGGTTTGATTCGCTCGCAGATTTTCCTTCGATTCCAGAGTTGTGGACAATTAGCGAGGTAAGGTCCATTGCGGTCGCCAGCGAACGTCCGCTCGAATGGAACGACTCGTTCAAAGAGCCGCTCGTCTATCGACCTTTTTCACTTTCCATCTCGATCGATGAATTCGAACAACGCGGAAACAGAGTAAATGGAATGTTAGTGGAACTGACCGAGGAAACTGCCAGCGAACGAGTCGGGATTCGATGTGATCAAGGCCGAATATGGTTCGAGCTGGAGGCAGCCAAGATAGCACAGAGTATGTCTCTCGCAACGATCGATGCGCATGTCGTCGGTCCCGGAGATTCGATCACCGTCACGTCTGAGGGAACAGGTAGTGTGCTGGATCTTTCGATTCATCTCAATGGACAACGATTGAAAGCGATACCGGTACTGGAGAATCAGCCACGCGCGATGCCGTTGGAATCAGTGGTCGATACGCGACGGCGGTGGAAATTGAATTCGTTTCAAACGCCACTTGATTCTTTGCAATGGCGAAATCGCGTATTGAGCGAGATTGAGCTCCGATCGCTGGACGATCGCGCTCGATTATTAACGTGGGGCGAGCAATCCGATGCTGAGCATACAGCGTGGGTCGATCATTATGCGAGACGAATCGACACCGAAGGTGGTTACCTCTTAGAGAGCCTCCGTCATTATCGATAGATAGTCGTGGATCGCTCCGCCGATCCTCCCCATCCCATCGCCCATCCCATCGTCCCCGCTCCAAATATCTTTGCATATCTTTTCCAAATACAACCTCATACTGCTCCGTTCCAGACTCTTTCCCCACACTACTTCACAGCAATCACCACTTTTCCAAAGTGCTTCGCCGATTGCAGATACTCAAATGCACTCGGAGCTTCATCGAACGAAAACACTTGATCGATGCTTGGTTGAATTTGTTTTGATTCAATGAATGAGTTCATCTCTATAAACTTATCCCGCGAGCCAACATAGATTCCGTTCAAGCGTACGTTCCTGGCTAGAAGCGGAAACAAGCTCGTATTGGGAGCACCAAAGCCCGTGAGGACTCCGATCAAGGCGATGTGCCCGCTGGCTGCGACGCACTTCATGGACTGCTCGAGAGTTCCCGGTCCTCCGACTTCGACGATATGATCGACACCGTGTCCGCTGGTGATTTCCCAAACTGCGTCTGCCCATTGTGGATGCTCACGATAGTTAATCGTTTGCCAAGCACCCATGGCTCGCGCACGCTCTAGTTTTGCATTGCTACTCGATAGGACGATCGCGCGAGCTCCGATCGCGGTCGCGAATTGAAGTGCAAAGATCGAGACACCGCCAGTGCCGATACAAAGGACGGATTGACCTGAAGCGAGTCCGCCACGGGTGGATAGGGAGTACCAAGCGGTTAGGCCAGCGCATGGTAGAGTACTCGCCTGTTCAAAACTCAAGCTTGGTGGGATTTCAACAACACCTGTCTCAGGTAAATCGATCACCGATTGGAGCATACCATCGAGAGTGCCTCCTAAGTCCTGTTTATGGTGTGCTAGATCAAAGGAGCCGCTTTGCCACGTCTGAAAGAAGCAGCCCGCAACTCGGTCACCGACTTTCCATTGTTGAACGTTGGAGCCCACGGCGATGATCTCGCCAGCTCCATCGGACGCGGGAACTCGGTTGTCGACTTGGCGACCGGCAAGGTTTCTCCAGGCGATAATGTCACGGTAGTTTAGGGATACCGCTTTGACCTGCACACGAACCGAGTTGGGAGCTAGGGCGACCGGCAATGGTCGATCCGCACGGACTAGATCGTAAGCGTTGGAGTTCTTTGCAAAAAACCAGGATTTGGAGAGCATAAACCGACCTATGGAAGGCAAAAACGTACATTCTGATCTTGTTCGGTTAGAACACGACGATATGCTTTTGGCAAGTCGACGGTTCAGGCCATCGGCTGACATGGTAAGGAGGGTAAGCGAATGGCTAGCGGCATCATTGGAAATGATGTGCCCCGTAAGGGGTTGCGGGTTCGAGTCCCGTGCCCTCCGCTCCTTACTTTTCGTTATAGTTTACTGTCGCGTCGTTTTTGTACCACGAGCCGCCCGCACGCGTCTTTTCTGTACCACGGCTATCGACCGCTTTCTCAAAGTCGGAGTTTGTCACTAGCAGATAGCTCTTCTTTGCGATCGCTTCCGAATTCCCTAGACACGAAAACACAAAGTGGATCGGGAGTCCCTTTCTAGTTCCCCGTGTTGGATGCTTCACCATAGGCAGGCTTATTGATCTTATGGTCCGATTTGTCACTTGATTCTTTCCATGCGTTCCACGCCTGATCCAAGTCTATCGGTCGCTTCAATCATCGCATTCGTGAGATTGCTGGGCCAGTCGAGGGATCTCGATGGTTCCCGCGGTTTTCAAAATTGTTCGGAAACTTTGGCCTGCTCATGGGTTGAATGACGCATTGCTCCATAAGCCGTGAATTGCACATCTCCACGTCCTAGAATTGCAGGTAGGTCGAGGGGTGAGTCCAAGGTCGAATGGATGGCGCGATTGGGTTTGCAGATTTGCGAAATCGCTTTTATGAATGGTTTGAGATTTTCATGCGGATTTGGAATATTGGAATTGTGGGAGGTGGTCCGGGTGGGCTCATGACCGCCTATGCGCTCCAAAAACTTGCTGGCAATCCCCTTCGAATCACGCTGTTCGAGGCCAGTCACCGGTTGGGTGGGAAAATTTTGACACCTCAGTTTCAAAAAGCGGCTGTTCAATTTGAGGCAGGTGCCGCTGAGTTCTACGATTACTCCCAATACGATGAAGACCCCCTCAAGTTACTGATCGCTGAATTGGGATTGTCAATCAGTCCGATGGCGGGTTCGGCAGTCATCTCCAACGAACAAGTGCTGTCGAATCTCGATGATATTCGAAACCATCTTGGAGAGAATGCCTACCAGTCGCTTGTCGCATTTGACCGCAAGGCTCGCGATCGGATGACACCGCAAGAATTCCATGAAGCCGACTACCCCGATGGTTCCAACGAAAAGCCGGATCTGCATCATTTCGATTCATTGTTGGCTGAAATTGAAGAGCCCTCGGCACGCAAATATATTGAAGATTTGATTCATAGCGATCTTGCGACTGAGCCCAGCCAAACAAGCATCGCGTATGGCTTGCAAAACTATGTGATGAACAACGGCAAGTACATGGATTTGTACAGTATCGAAGGGGGAAACGAACAACTGCCGCAAGCTCTCGCTGCCCGAATCAATGCCAACGTACTGCTCAATCATCCTGTGTCGAGAATTGACAAATCAAATGCGGGACCATGGATCGTACAAACGGTCCATGATGGGGAGATCCAGAATCACGAGTTCGATTTTGTCGTGGTCGCATTACCTCACAATCATTTGACATCCCTTACGTTCGGCGGCGAAAAATTGAAAGCAGCCGTTCGCAAGCACTATGACTATTATCATTATCCGGCACATTACTTGCGAGTTACGATTCTGTTCGATCAGCCTTTCTGGCGCGGCAGATTAACCGATTCCTTTTGGATGCTGGACCACTTCGGCGGTTGCTGTCTCTATGACGAGTCATCCCGTGAGCCGGAATCGAAACATGGCGTGCTAGGATGGTTGATGGCTGGATCAGCGGCGGAAGAGCTGAGTGTTATGGATGATGAGCAACTGATTGCGCTCGCACTGGATTCCCTGTCTGATTTTCTGCCAGACGGGCGTGAGCATTTCCTCGAAGGCCATGTCTATCGCTGGTTGAACGCAGTCAATGCGATGCCCAGTGGGCTCGTTCCTCGACGTCATGACCAGCGCCATCAACCCGAACCGGTCGAGCATCCTGAGCTGTTTCTGGTCGGCGACTACCTGTTTGATTCAACCCTGAATGGAGTTCTGGATTCGGCCAATTATGTGGCTGCCTGGATCGCCACGAATATTTCCGAAACCCTTTAGAAGTAAACTGACTTTCACCGCTATGTTAGAACCGAGTTCTCAAGTATCCCCCCATCTACCCCATGGATTTCCCGTCGGCTCGGAGTTACTGCCTGTCGTCTTCTCGGAGGATCGAAACAAGGGTCTTCGCTTGCTGCATGCGTTACCGATAGAGTTCCAAACGTTCGCTGTCGTGGGGCAGTCCGAAATGGTTGTCGATAGTGACCGATCGAGCAATCCAACATCGCAAATTGAGTTCTTGACAATACCGGCGGCGAATCATCAAGCAACCGAGCTACAAGACGTGGTGCTCTCATGGGTAGACGCGTCGACAACTTTGTCGAAGACACCGAAGCAAATGCTTACGTTGCAGGGAGCACAGATTTACTGGAATGACACACGCGTTGCGATTTTGGCGCCACGAGAGCGACTTGAGACGCTGCGAACCGCATTGATCGAAACCTGTTGGTTTGATGCAGAACTGTCAGGTCTCGAACGTGAGTTGGCCAGCGCCTGGCCTGAAATGCACGAGGATATGCCGCTGGCGTTTGACTTCGACGAAAAATCGCTTCCGCGCCGAAAAGAACTTCAACGTCGATACCAGCGAGTCATGTCGCTCCGATCACAGATGCTTAGATTGTCACCCTATGTTCATTGCCCACACATTCATCCGCCGACCTTGGCCAGCCAAGTAGCCGAGCGATACCGTGAACGAACCCGTTTGCTCCATCGACACGAAATTCTCGACAGTCAACTGGAAGTCTTCGAACGAGTCTACGACACTTGCGGCCAACGCATCAGCGATTTTGTCCAAAGTCGAACGGGACATATCTTGGAGTGGATCATTATCGTACTCTTGGTTTTGCAGATGGTGATTTGGGGCTTCGAGATCCTGACTTCACTCGAACCGACGACAGTCGTGCAATAGTCCATGCGATACTCTTCCATCGATTGCTTGAAGACGATCGCCATCGTGGTGATGGTGCTAGTTCACTTCGCGGAGAATCTCTCAGGAGTTCAATTGCCGATCACGGGTCTTGGGGCACCGCTGTTCACATTTTTATCAGGGCTTAGTTATCGCTTGTGGGTCAATGGCCTCGAGGTAAAGGGAACTAGCGAGGAAGAAATTTCCAAACGCTCGATACGACGCGGGCTATTTGTGTTTGCAGTCGGATTCGCTTTCAACATTTTTGTATGGCTGCCTGAAGACACGTTTAACTGGGACGTGCTGACAATGATCGGCTTTGCCCTGCTGGTGCTAAACGGCCTGCGTCGATTGCCATCGGCGATTTCAATTTTCTTAGCTCTAGGCACAATCCTCATCAGTCCATTGCTTCGCGGAATGGCAGATTATCAATCCTATTGGGTAAGAGGTTTCTTTGAGGTTGACCTGACGTTACCCGACGTCTTGATCGGGTTCTTGGCTACTGGATTCATTCCTATATTTCCTTGGATCTCGTATTCCATTGCTGGATTGGTTACGGGGACAATACTGCTTCGCGAACAGCCGGATGGTTTGTCGGGCAAGCCTGTCGATTCAAGCGATAGCTCGAACACATTTGTGTCAAAATCGATTTCCAACGGGCTACTGCCTGTCTTGACGGGCAGCGCATTGATGAGTTTCTCTGGAGTTTTGTTGGCAGTGCGACCCTATCTTCCCAAAGTTCTGTCAACTCATTTTCTTGAGGGCTGGTACATGTTTCCGCCCACGATTGAATACGTGTTGGCAACGATTGGAATGGCATCTCTACTGTTTGGCCTAGCACACAGGTGGATCGATCGAAATCGCTCTCGATTCCTTTCGGCAGGCATGTTGGATCTAACCAAAACGTTCAGTCAATATTCGTTCACAATCTACGTCGTGCATCATATGGTCCATCTTTGGCCCTTATGGGTCTATGGATTCATCATGGAACATGAGAACTATTATTGGCAAGAAGCCATGAGCTTGAGCTGGTCGATGCCGTTGGCTGTTTTGTTCTTGACGGCGTGTTACCTTGTGTTGCGAAAGATTGGTCCTGATCGGCGACTGGGAATTGAAGGCTGGATGAGGTGGCTGTGTGACTAGTGGCGGAACTGAACTTCGTTTCACAGTAAGAAACGCAACTGATTCCCCAAACGAACTACTATTTCGTAGGAATTTCTGCTCGGGGTTTTACAACACTTTTCCCCGTGAATCCACTGTTTCCTTATCGAACTGTTCTGAAGATTTGGGGATTTTCCTCAGGTAGTTTTCTTTACCGATATAGAAACTTTTCTTTCGGATCGCGGGATGCTTTCGAGCAATCAACTGCTTGAGTCGCGAGATTCGATCGGCGGTCGGTGGATGGGATTCGAAATACGAACCGAGCGCCTCGATCAACGAACCAGTGATCTCACCGATCGGCTCTTTCGATCGCGTCGTGGTTGGTTCTTCATACCGTTCTCTCAATCGTTCGAAGGTGGAGACGATTGCCCCGGGTTCGTAACCTGCTGCCATCACGAAACGTAGACCCGCCGCGTCGGCCTCGTGCTCTTGGTATTTTCGATATCCGGCAGAGACCACTTGGTGGGTCATCTCTGCCAAGTGACCAATCTCATCCATTCCGATGCGATCCAGGGCGATCTGCGACTGAAACATTTCAATACAGTGACGCTGATCGACATGGGCAATTTCATGCCCCAGAATGCTCGCGAGTTCAGACTCTGAACGCAAGAATTTGAGCATCCCAGTACTGATGAAAACCTGCCCACCCGGGAGTGCAAAGGCGTTGATCCAAGATCCCTCCACAACGTGAAACTCGTATTGAATACCAGGTCTTCTGACATAAGGTACCAGCCCCTGACCGACCGCGGTAACATAGCTTTGCCAGTCGGAGTTACCAGCTGATGCATCGATCATACCGCGGCTTAGATTGCGACCGAACTCCATCTCTTTCTTATCCGATACGCGAATCAACGTCAGACCGAATTGATCAACGTCGCGGATCACATCTCCCCATACCTCCATTGCAGCGGACAAGCTCACCGATTCATCGATATCTCCAATCCATACCGCTGCGGCACCGATGAGCATCAAAGCTAGTAGGATCCAGGCTCCAGTACGATTCCACATAATAAGATCCTTAGAGATAAGCTTTCAACTGAGACTTGAAACGCGTGTAAACCCATGAAACAGCGATTAATAATAGACCAAGTAATATGAACGAGAAAATACGATAGGGTGTTTCCATGTGACGCAGATCGTATAGGAAGAGTTTCGGTAGACAGACTCCGAGGACAGCCAATCCCGTCAGACGAAACACACGATCATGCAAGAAGAAGCCGATGGCGAGCAGGATTGCCCCTTCGATACCCCAAGCTGCAGTAAGAAATCGTCCCGGCATTTCGTAGAAGAGCAATACACCTAGCAAGACCGTTGCCAAAAGGCAGTACAGAACACGCGCTTTCGCATCCATCCACCGCAGGGGATCGTATGCAGGATTTTGACCCGATTTAAACTGAGCCTCAATACGTGGACTGAGCAGCTGACAGACATAGAGACAGCCTATCACCAAGGTACCAGTCACGACGGGACCAAAGAATCCACTCGTCTCCTCTGGAACATGAAAATTTGTCGTCCAACTTCGA